>Ga0306865_1000028_pt1 | contig 89816 bp, 90 predicted proteins | sample AntRauTorckE5431_FD_190441 | JGI IMG/M metagenome (GOLD analysis project Ga0306865, IMG submission 190441) | Saline lake microbial communities from Rauer Islands, Antarctica - Metagenome Torckler E5 #431 (v2) (version 2) | ecosystem: Environmental > Aquatic > Non-marine Saline and Alkaline >... | reverse complement strand
GAATCTGTAATATCCTTTAACAGATTATCACGATCTAGAGTGGATAATAATAGTATTTCCTCTTTTAAATTATCTATGTTCATAATCTAAATATACATATAATAGCTGTATTAAACTAGAGCCTTGTATTTTTATAATCAGCACTAGTGAAGTTCTCTTTGTTATTATTTAAAAAAGACGAGAAATCTAAACGAATAGCGCAGGAAAGTAAAGTTGCTTTAAACGTAAAAAAACTTTAGAACGTAAGTAAGAATGAGAACAACGAGGTGCAAAAGGCCATCAGACGAAACAAAAAGTAAGTTTATATTTTGGTGGTGAGCATAACCGTTTGCATCTGGCAACGACGTTAAAAGAAAAGGGTAACGTATTGCTTTTGGATGAGCCAACAAATGATTTGGATGTAAACAGACTAAAAGCTTTAGAAAAAGGTTTAGAAAACTTTGCATGGTGTGTGGTCGTTGTTAGCTATAACAGATGGTTTTTTAGACTGTATTTGTATACCTATTTTAGCTTTTAAAGGCAATAGTGAGGTCTATTTCTTTGAAGATGGCTTTAGTAGACACGTATTAGCTTTAGACCTACAGAATAAAAATTTAAAAATTATTTTAAAACAAATTGTATAAGTGCAACTCAAATTACTTACTGTTGCTAATAATTTGGGATGGGTTTGTGTTTTAATTCCGATAACATTCTTTGTAGAAGTTCTTTTTTTAATTAACTTGTAATTTTGGTATTTCGGTTTAATTCAGTTAAAATTGAAGTCAAAACTTATAAAATTCTAATAAAGACCAGCTTTTATTAGCCTCGAATAAACAAAAACTATGAACGCAACGGAATTATTTTTTAGCACCATTCAATCGGGTAACATCGAAAACATAAAATTACAACTGGCCAATAATCCAGAGGTCGTAAATGCTAAAGATGTGAGAGGCTTTACGCCTTTAATCTTTGCTGCGTATTTTGATAAGGAACTCATCGCAAAAGTTTTAATTGAACACAAAGCGCCAATAGACGCAAAAGATGCATCTGGTAATACCGCATTGATGGGTGTTTGTTTTAAAGAGCATACGGAATTGGCGTCTTATTTGATTAAACACGGAGCAAATGTTAATGTATCTAATACCAATGGAACAACACCACTCATCTTTTCGGTGATGTATAATAAGCTTAAAAGTGTTGAATTGCTATTGAAGCATAATGCAGATTCTTCTGTAAAGGATAATGACCGAAAAACCGCTTTAGATTATGCGGTCGAGAAAAAGTTTGAAGCAATTGAAGTACTTTCAAAATAGGTTGAGACCCAGTAAAAAACTGATGTCAACCATTGTGACCTAATTTTTTAAAAAACACTCTAAGTTTGAAATAGCTTTGTGAAAAAAATTAAAACAGGTATTAACTTTCAATAACAGTTCATGTCATTAGCTCAAAACTTACAAGTCGCACTATTTACTATTTCGATACAAATAATCATAACTATATAAGAGGTCTTATTGTAGATGGGGATGGGCATATTTAGGAGATGAGACAGAAGTTAAGGGTTTTAGGTCCAAAAAATTAGGATTAAAAACTTTAGAATATTTAGGCATTAGTGTTAGCCAGATGCTGGAAAAAGAAGATTTTTTAAAAATTAGTTTTAATTCAACTAAATATAATGCCGTCGAACTGAGTCAAAGGTTTCGAGCAATTAATACCTCCTCATATCAAGCAGTCTTGTGTCTGGACTCCACACAGGCTTCCTAATGAAAAACTATTACAAGTAATAAACACGAAAACTCTGTAAAACAAAAAAATACTCTTCGTTTGTTTTGCATATGTTTTACATAAAAATAAAAAAAAGCCTCACATTTCTGTGAAGCTTTTTTTAGTAGCGGGGACTGGACTCGAACCAGTGACCTTCGGGTTATGAGCCCGACGAGCTACCTGCTGCTCTACCCCGCGATATATGTTTGAAAATTGTTTTTCTCTGTATCGGATTGCAAATATAAGACAAATAATAAGTCCAACACTATAAAATGTGAAATATTATTGCTCTATATCTTCCGCTCTAAATTCTTGAAGTTCTTCGTCTTCAAAACGGGTGGTAATCTCGATCGGATTACAGCAGACCTCGCAATCTTCTACGTAGGTTTGCTGACGTACAGACGGGTCTAAAAGCATGCTTATGTCTTCCCAGCAATAAGGGCATTGAAAGTGATGTTCGAACATTAAAATTCTATATTTAAAAGTTGACCTGTAAGTTGTAAAAGTGTAAGCTCGGCTAATTTTGCGTCATACTTATCCAGATTTTTACTGGTCTGGGCATTAAGCAAATTTACCTGAGCCTGTCGCAACTCTACAGAGGTAATCTGCCCTAGTTTGTACTGCTCACTAGAGCGCTCAAAATTATTCTTGGCTGTTGATATATTTTTCGTTTGCAAATCTAAGACTTCAAGTCGGTTTTGGTAGTTTCCTCTGGCGTTAAAAATATCTCGGGTGACCTCTTTCTTAACTTGCTCTTTGGCGAGTTGCTGATTATCGTATTGTATTTTAGCATTTTTCGTAGTGGTGATCCCACGGCCTCCATCAAAAAGATCCCATCTAAGACTTACTCCTCCAGAAACACCAGTTGTGGTACTCGATGTAGCAAAACTCGTCACTGGAAAGTTACCTTCATTCCAACCATACGAGCCTGTCAATCCAACAGAAGGCAAAAATACAGCTTTACTAGCTTTGTAGTCATAATCACTAATGGTTATATTTTTTTGCGCCTGAAGTAGACTCACGTTATTGGCATCTGCACTATTGACATAATTCTCCAATTGAATTTGGCTAGTAAAGTCGACCAGGGTATCGACTTCAAAATTTCGATCCAAATTGGTATTAATAACCACATTTAAATCACGCTTTGCATTTTCTAATAGCTGCCGTGTATTTAATAAATTGATGCTGTCGTTCACCATATCTACCTCAGCATTAAACACCTCTAGCCTATTAACTTGACCATATTCAAAGCTGTATTCGGCACGCTTTAACCGCTGTTGAGTATTCCCATAGGTCTGTTTCAATACCTGTTCATTTTCAGTAAGACGGGCAACTTCGTAATAAACGGTAAATAGCTGGAGAAGAGTAATTTCTATGGTTTCACGCGCTTGTAAAGAAGACAAATTGTACTCTTCTTTGAGACTTTTATAATTCCAAAACCGCCCTAATCCGTCAAATAAAACATAGTTAAAATTAACAGAGGCATTAAAACGTGTGGTTTCAGCACCTACAATAGAATTGCTTTCTCCGTCGCGAAAGGTCACGTCTTGATCATCTTTTGTATAGTTAGCCCCCGCATTTCCAGTAAGGGAAGGAAGATATCCTGAATTGAGGATATCCTGATTATTATCTGCTATCTCCACCTGATTTTCAGCGAATTGAATGCCAAAATTATTGGCCAACATTTGAGTGACAGCTTCTTGCTTGCTCAACACCTCCTGCGCGTTAGAAGGACTATGTATGCCAAACACTATAAAAAACGCAAGTAGGCTCTTATAAAATACTCTCATACGGCTTATTTGTCTAGATATTGAAGTTGGTTTTTCTCTTGTTCTGCCTTGCTTTTGGCCTCATCGATTTCTTCTTGACGCTGTATGTCTTCTTTTTGCTCTTTTATAGCCCGTTCAACCGACTCTTTATTAACGTGCTCGCCGGTCACCAACCATTTGTATTTTGTCTTTGCTGAATTGGTTATTGAAAGTAATAGCGGCAAAAATAATAGGGTGAGGAAAGTCGCAATAAAAATACCATAGGCTATGGATATAGCCATTGGTTTAAGAAACTGAGCCTGTCTACTGCGTTCTAATAACAGTGGCGCAATCCCAGCTATCGTTGTGAGCGAGGTTAAAAATATAGCTCTAAACCTAGACTTACCAGCCTCGATAAGTGCATTATCGAAAGACATCCCTTCCCGAAGATAGGCATTGAATTTCCCTATAAGAACTAGCCCATCGTTCACCATAATACCCACCAAAGCAATAACTCCTAAAAGCGATAATATATTGACTGGAAATCCGTGTAAATAATGCCCCCAAGCTACTCCAATAATACTAAAAGGGATAAGCAGCATGAGAAGTAAAGGCTGACTGTAACTCCTAAAGGTAAAAGCAATTACTGCATAGATGAGAAAGAGAATCACAGGTAACACGGTCTTGGCCGAATCTGTCAACTTATCTGCCTCTCGGTTTTGGCCTTCGTAAGAAATAGAAACGCTAGGATATTTTGATAAAATATTCGGTAAAATATTATCATCGATATTGGCAATAACATCTGTTGCACTAGCATTGGGATCTTCCATATCCGCTTCCACCCGTATCTCTCGCAATCCGTCCAAATGACTTATTGATTCTGTTCCCCTTTGGATTGTGTAACTAGCAATTTCACCAAAAGGAACACGTTCACCCGTAGGTGTGACAATACGCATAGCGTCTAAATCATTTATAGATTCTCGATTTTTGCGATCGTATCTTACCCATACTTTAATTTCATCCTGTCCTCTTTGAAAGCGCTGAGCTTGTAGCCCAAAAAAGCCTGCTCTTACTTGACTCATCACTTCACCTAAACTCAGTCCGAGAGCATGAGCTTCATCTCTAAGGTCTATTGATATCTCTTTGATCCCTAAAGGATCGGTATCGGTCACATCCTTAAGCGAGGAGCTGTCTTCTAAAACTGCTTTCAACTCTTCCTTGGCTTGTTCCAACTCATTTAAATTATTTCCTAGGAGCGAAACCGATACAGGCTTACCTCCAAAGTTGCCCCCAGAACCAAAGGTAAGGCGTTCTACTCCGTAGACTTCTCCAACTTCTTCCCTGATGGCATTAGTGATCTCTGGAGATCCAAAATCGCGCTCTTCACCTGGCAAGAGGTTAACGCGTAGAGAAGCTTTGTTATTTCCTGGGCCTACTCGCCTTACGATATTGCGCACAACTTGCTTGTTGCCAGATTGGCGAGCCGAAAAATCTTCATTTACTCTCATGGCTGCGTCTTCAACCATAGAGATTATACTATCTGTTTTCTTGGGGTTGGTCCCTTCGGGCATCAACAGATCTATGCTTACGCGATCACTTGCAATACTAGGGAATAAGGTCACTTTTACAACACCTCCCACAATAGAACCTACGGTCAAAATGAGCATAGCTGTTATAATAGAAAAGCTGACAAAGCGGTTTTTGACTGTAAACCTCACCACAGGCTCATAGACCTTATCTCTCAAAAAAACCATCACTCGGTCACCGTAAACATTTAATCCTCTTAATTTTTTAAAGAAACGATCAATACCGCTTTTCTTACTTTTATCTGCTTCATCATCTCTCACCAAAGCTTTGGAGTGAGCGATGTGAGCCGGCAAAATAATTAAGGCTTCAATTAATGAGACGACTAAAGTTAAGATAACCACTATACTCACTTCACCAAAAAACTTACCGATACGGCTATCCAAAAATAAAAAGGTAGAAAAGGCCAATATGGTGGTGATAATCGCTGAGATAATCGGGGGAAGCACCTCCATAGTTCCATCAATGGCTGCCTGGATAGGCTTTTTTCCCATTTCGTAGTGTTGGTAGATATTTTCAGAAATTACAATTCCATCATCGACTAAGATTCCGATCACGATAATCATTCCAAAAAGAGACAAAACATTGATAGTCACTCCAAAAGCACTAGCAAAAATAAACATACCCAAAAACGAAATCGGCAAACCAAAAGCCACCCAAAAAGCCAAACGTGTATTTAGAAAAAAGGATAAAAACACCAAAACCAAAAATATGCCTACAGCCCCATTTTCAATCAACAAATCGGTACGCTGACTTAAGGTAATGCTTCTGTCGTCTTCTACGATAATTTCAATAGTATCGTTTTTCTCGTTAAACTCCTTGACGTATTGCCGCACTTTTTCTGCAGCAGCCATCAAATCCTCGTTGTTGGTCGTAGAAATATTAACACTTACCGCTACTCTTCCGTTGATGAAAGACGCATTGGGAGTTTCCGAAAATCGATCGCGGATAGTCGCAACATCCCTTAGGGTTACTTGTGTCCCATCCGGTTGAGATTTCACCACCAAATTATTTAATTCCTTACCATAATAAGAGCGGTTATCAGCCCGGATGAGAAAGTCCTCTGCTTCTGTTTTTATACTTCCGCCAGTGGTTAGAATATTAGCTCTAGATACCGCTTGAGCAACCTCTGCGAAAGTGAGGTTATAGGCCAATAAATTATTTTCATCTACAGCAATTTCAATTTCTTCTTCAGGATACCCTTCAACTTCAATTTGCGAGAGTCCGTCCATAGCTCGCAAATCGTATTCCATTTGCCTTCCAATCTGCTTCAGAGTGGCAAGATCTACATCTTCACCACTTACAAAATAATCGAAGGTTTCACGGATATTTTCTTGTTTTGCTACCACCAAAGGTTCCATGCCCGAGGGAAAATTGGGCACACGGTCTACCGCATTTTTAACTTCGGTTAACATGACATCAATATCCTCATCGGTTTCGATTTCAACGGTGATGCTTCCCCCATTTTCACGAGAAGTCGAGGTCACACGGTCTATACCGACTAGTCCTTTTAAATTATCTTCAATCTTAAGTACGATACCCTCTTCAATCTCCTCCGGAGCAGCCCCAGGATAGGTCACGTTTATCGTAATAATTTCTGACTCAATCAATGGAAAATAAGACGACTGTAAGCTAAACATCCCGACAACACCGAAAATCACGAAAGCTAAAATCATGACATTTACAGCCACATGATACTTTATAAAATAAGAGATTATTTTTCTCATTGGTTAACCGATTCTGAGCTTGTATTAGAGTCGCTTTTGTTATCACTTACAACTTTAACCAGCATGCCTTTGTAAGCTCCTGAAATTTGCTTCGCTAAAATAACTTCACCGTCAGGAATTCCTTTTACCACCACCTGTTTGTCTGAAAAGTAGATGGGTTGCACCTTAATACTGCTTAAAATAGTATCTTTCACTACGAACATCTCATTGCTATTGTTTACTAAACTGCGATCTAGGGCGACGGCGTTTTCTACTTTTTTCGCTTCGATATTAGCCTTTAAGTACATCCCTTCTTTTAAAGAAGCATCTCTGACTTCAATAAACACGCTTACGGTTTGAGTCGCTTGCTCTATGCTAGCATTAATTCGACTTACTGTACCGGTATAACTTTGTGTTTCGTTATTGTTGGCTAATGAGACTGATTCCCCTTCCTGTAAGAGGTCGGCATACTCTTTGGCAATTGCTACTTGGAGCTCGTAAATTTCAGGATCGATATATTCACCTAACTTTTGCCCACTTCGTATAAGAGTACCTTCCGTCACAAGAGCCTCGATCAATACCCCATCAAAAGGCGCCGTAATCTTATATTTTACCAAGCGTTCTTCTAAATTTTTAACATTATAATAGGCTGTATTGATACCTCTACCATAGATGAAGAACCGCTCTTTATCTGTATTAGACTGAGGAAGTGGTAGGACTGCATTATCAATGTTAAAACCGTTGAGGTAGTTAAGCCACTTTGGATAGACCTCAGGGAAATCCAGACGCAAATCTGGCATGATAGCTGTGATTTGATTGTATAAATCACTCTTGGCAGATTGCACCGAAGCTCGGTATTCTAAGGCATCCATTTCGATTAAAACTTGACCTTTTTTATACCTCTGTCCTGCCCTAAAGGGCTTTGCACTAAATTTAAAAACCCCTTGCACCTCTGCATACAGCTCAACCCTGTGTCTAGCTATAAGATTACCATTGGCAGGAATGAGGATTAGAACCGTAGAATTTTGAACGGTCTCTACAAATACAGTTTTGACAGTTTTTCGGATTTTTGTTTCCGGGGGCTCTTTGCTATCTATGATAAACTTGGCTCCAAATATAGCTCCAACCAATAACACAATCCCAAAGACAAATAATATAATTTTTCTCATAATACGTTTAAGACCATACAGAAGGAGGAAGGTTACACCCTACTTTAAAATTTTATGAAAATTTAAAGACTTTCGATTTTAACCTGAAGGTCTTCCCAAGATTTCATTAAAGTTTCCAATTGGCTTTTTTTAGCATTGTAAGTGTCAAAAAAATGAGGTTGTTTTATGGTCTCTTCATATTTTAAGACAAGATCTTGATCACTTTTCTTGATTTCTTTTTCTAACTTGGAAATTTTCGACTCTACTCCGCTTAGTTTATTCTGAAGGGATTTCTGCTTCTTCTGAAATTCGTAGTCGTTTTTGTTTGAATTCGCTGTTTTCTCTTGTTTTTTCTGTTTGTCCTTTTTTTCAACTTCACGCATGGACTCCAACTCACGATATTTCAAATAATCGTTGATGTCCCCCAAAAACTCTTTGACTTGGTGATTTCTAAATTCGTAGATAGAATCTGCCAAACCTTGAAGAAAGTCCCTATCGTGAGATACTAAAATCAGGGTGCCTTCAAAATTATTAAGTGCTGCTTTCAACACATTTTTAGATTGAATATCTAAATGATTGGTAGGCTCATCCATAATCAGCACATTAAAGGGAGTTAAAGACATTTTGGCCAAAGCCAAACGATTTCTCTCTCCTCCAGAGAGGACTTTAACGTACTTCTCTACATCATCTCCTCTAAATAAGAATGAACCTAAGATATCTCTTACACGGCTTCTATTGCTTTCGTTGGCAGCGTCAAGCATGGTATCTAGAACCGTTTTATTGCCATCTAGATGGTCTGCTTGGTTTTGGGCAAAGTATCCAATCTGGACATTATGGCCTAGCTTTATGTGCCCTCCATGCTCAAGTTCTCCTACAATAATTTTAGCCAAAGTAGATTTCCCTTGGCCGTTTTGCCCTACAAAAGCTATTTTAGAATTCCGCTCTATAAGAAAGTCAACATCTTTAAACACCGTATCTTCTCCAAAGGCTTTAGAAAGGTCTTCTGCTTCAATCACAACTTTTCCAGGATTTTTAGAAGTGCTAAATTTGACATTCATAACTTTGTTGTCCTCTTCATCCACTTCGATGACTTCAGTTTTTTCAAGTTTTTTAATAAGGGATTGAGCCATAGACGCTTTACTGGCTTTGGCTTTAAACTTACTAATCAATTTTTCGGTTTGTTCAATTTCCTTTTGCTGATTCTTTTGAGAAGCCAATTGTTGCTCTCTCAATTCTTCTCTTAAAACTTTAAACTCGGAATAAGGTTTATTATAATCGTAAATTTGACCTAAAGACAATTCGATTGTTCTATTGGTCACGTTATCTAAGAACATCTTATCGTGAGACACGATAACAACACAACCCACAAAGTTTTGTAAAAAACTTTCCAACCAAAGAATACTCTCTATATCTAAGTGGTTAGTAGGTTCGTCCAATAGCAATATATCATTGGTTTGTAAAAGCAGTTTAGCGAGCTCTATACGCATCCTCCAGCCTCCAGAAAAGGTATCCGTTTGCTTTTGGAAACCTTCGGTTGTAAACCCAAGTCCCTTAAGAACTTTTTCTGTATCCCCCTGGTAACTGTAACCACCCAGAATCTCATATTGATGCTGATAATCGTTAAGATCTATCATCAACTGATTGTAAGATTCACTTTCATAATCGGTTCTTTCTACTAATTGATGATTGATATGGTCTAATTTGGATTCTATCGTTTTTATAGCTTCAAAGGCCTGATAAGTTTCCTCCAAAACAGTTCTTCCCTGCTGAAAATCTATATCTTGCTTTAAAAATCCGATACTAATTTCTTTATCTTTTGCGATTTGACCTGTATCTAAAGTCATTTCACCAGAGATAATTTTGAGCATTGTTGATTTTCCAGCTCCGTTTTTACCGATGAGACCAAGCCTGTTTCCTGCGCTTAACTTAAAACTGATCTCCTTAAAAAGATACTCTCCACCAAATGAAATGGAAAGATTATGGATATGTAGCATATGTTACCTAAAATTTCTGCAAATATTGTTATATTTACCCAGCAAAGCTAAATTTTTTTAAAATGCTTGAAGGCTCAAAATTATACAGCATATTTACAGGCAAATGTCCGGTATGTCATGGGGATAAAATGTACAAAGAATCCAATCCCTTCAAGCTAAATAAAATTTACGAGATGCATAAGAGATGCTCTTTGTGCAATACTAAGTACAAAATAGAACCTTCTTTTTTTTATGGAGCTATGTATGTCAGCTATGGCTTGGGAGTTGCATTTTCAGTTGCCGCTTTTATTACTTCTTATTTTATTATAGGTTTACAAGTTATCCCATCCTTCATCTCTATTATTGTGATTTTAGTCCTTATGATGCCAATTAACATGAGACTAGCTAGAAATATATGGATCAATCTGTTTTTATCTTACGATAAAGGAGCTAAGAATAAAATTTCAGGAACCGATTGACATCGGTTTCCTTAGCAGTAGATTTCCCTTCGTATATATGTTCCATTAACTCACGTGATAAAGTTGGTGCACACATCACTCCTCTACTTCCAAAACCATTAAGAATATGGAGATGTTCATATTTTGGATGCTTACCCAAAACAGGTATTCGATCTCTTACAGTTGGACGAACACCCGCAATCTGATCTAAAATTTTAAAGTCGCATTGAATAAGCTTTGATAGTTTTTCCACAAGGTCTTTTTTACCCTCTGAAGTTGGTATATCATTAAGCTTATCTCTAGAATAAGTTGCGCCATACTTATACATATCATTTCCAAGGGGAATGATGAAATAACTCGATTTCAAGATGTTCGAATTGCTCTTTAAACCTTTCGACTCAAATATCAAATACTCCCCTTTGTTCCCATACAGTGGTAACCAATTGAAGAAGGGATTGGAATGCACACCATAGCCTTCACAAAATATGACCTTACTGTAAGAGTTCCCGCAGTAACTCACATGATCCTCATTGACCTTAAGATCAGCATATGAAAAGGATTCACTTTTAAAGTGACCATGTTTATTCAATTTATTTTTTTCAATAGCTAATAGTCTTTTTAAATGCAAAAGATGAGATTGAAGCACTTGCCCCTGTTTAAATATGGAAGATACTGAAGCGGACACCTCTTGGATAGTAGGATTTATAAATGACTCGAGAGCAGACTGATCCGAAGCGACCGTCCAATTATTTTGATCTTCAATAGAAGTAAACAATTTATAAACTGGAATGGCTTCAAAAAATGATTCAGAATAATCTGTGTTGAATTGAGTGTAAAAATCAATTGCTTCAGGCATAAATTTAGCTGAATTCCAAGCTAAATTATAACGTTTTAAAGCTACAGGGTTAAGAATACCCCCAGCTACTTTTGAAGATTGCTGACTTTCATCTGAAATAATATCAAAAGTTTTAGAATATTCTTCTAATCTTCTAGCTATGCATAAACCAGAAATACCAAACCCGACAATCAAAACATCTTTCATAAAAAACCCTTACAGTTGCAAGGGCTAATTTAAAGATTTTAAAAGGAATAAAGTTTAGTAATTCCACATATCCAATTCAAAATTTCTAATTCCTTCTCTTATTCTATCAGATTCCAAAAGTTGCAATAGAGCATTATCTTTGATGTAGTCTGAAATTTCTCTATCTTCATAAACATTCTGAGTTTTATAAATGAAGGCATCAAAACGTCTGGAGTTAAGCAGGTGATCGAAGCTAAAAGGCATTGAACTATTACTGTTATTTATAACTTTTGCATTGTGAAGTGCTTGTCTAGCATCGGTGAACCAAACCCAAAAATAAGGAACAATTTGAGGGTTACCAGAGAAACTTTGATTTTGACTTTGTATGTCATAACCAGCTGGAGCTATACCGAGTAAACGGTATTTCATTTCACCTTGAAGTTTATCAAAATACCACATCCCTTTGATATGATATTCGAGGATATCCATACTTGTAATTTCGGTAGGAATCAAGAAGGGCTCCATCTTTGCCACTAGCTCTTGAGAATAAAGTTCTGGGAAATTAGAGAGCTTACCCGCTAAAGACCGACTGATAAAAATTTGAACATTCTCTGTCCCAGTCACCCCATATTGACCTAGAACATCGAGAGCTACATCTGGAAGAAAAAGTGATTTTGTGGAACTTAAGATGTCTTCGTAAGTTTTTCTCTTATTGAAATAACTTGTTGCATACACTTCTGTAATTGCAGAAGTAGATGTAGAGTCCAAAGAACCTTCTTCAATAGCATCTAAGAGAACTTTGTACAAAGAGCGTCTTGCTTTTGAGAAGGCATCATCTTGCGTAGGATAAAGCAAGGGGAAATTGACTTTTTGTTTTAAATCTATCTTCTCCCAAACGATCTTAGACCATAAAATATTACTGTCGCCAACATATCCATATTCAAATGGATTATCATCATCATCAGAAGTCTTTTGATTTTCTGTAACTACTCCAACCTGTGAGGGTTTTGAAGCATTTAAAATATTAGACGATTGCGCTATAACTGAACTTGAACTTAAAGCTAAAGCTAAAGCAGAATACAAAAAGAACTTAAGACTTGAATAACTCATCATCATCATTTTAGTTGGTTAATTGGACTAATAGTGCTGGCATATTTTTAACATTTACACCAGGAACATCCGCTTTAATGTCAAATATTTGAACGATATCTCCTGCTCTAGCTAAGTCTAAAAGACTCTGTGCTTTTGAATCCATTCTACTACCAGCGACAACTACTGAGGGCTGTCCTGGAATACTTAGCGTAAATTGCTTAACAACTGGAGTAATGTCAAAATCGAAATTTTCGAATGTAGCACCTATAGGTGAAACTTTTAGAGCGTTTTTTGGCATCTGTATAGCAGCCCCTTCTTGTATCTGTCCTCGTACTGTAGGCGTAGGTCTTGGTAAACTTTTAATTCTAAAAATCGTTTCCGATGTAAACTTTTCACCATCGATTTCTCCAGTTACATCGATTTTTAATTCAGTTCCAGTGGTAGGTTTCACGATATACTGAGAACCCTTTATCCTTCTCAAACCAGTAGCAGATGCATTAACTTTATTTTCTGGGACTCCTGGCATAGAAACGGTAATTGGATTTTCAATACCGCGGTACACCACATTCATTTTATCGGCCGAGACAATTGCTTGATTAGGCTTAGGAATTACTGAAAATGATTTATCAACTAGCACTTCAATCTCTTTACCATTTTCCTTAAAAAGAAGTAATCCTTCAATTTTATGATCACCAGCACTTCCAGCGTTTACGTTGAGCTTAACCTGACCACCCTCGAGCGTGAAATCTTTACCCTTAACCAGAGGTCTTCCATCTAAGGTCAATTTAACATTATATGGAACAGTTGAATTATCGGTGCGTCCTAAAACAATAGACCCATCAAATATGTTACCTTGATAATAAGCGCTTCTACTTTGTTCTAATAAGGTTGAATAATTATCCATGGAAGCAATTTGGGTTAATTGACCAGAAAGCATCGAGGACAAAATTTCATTTTCAAGAACCTTTAAGTTGTTTTGCAGAGCGGTAATTTTAGTTATGGATGATATCAATGGAAATCCAACAAAATGATGTCTAACGTAATTAACTTTAGCATTCTTAACCCCGGAATCTGGGGAAACTGGATCGCCACTAAATTTGTCGTTAATAGTGGTTAAAAAAACGTCATACTTTTGGATTCCTCCTAGAGCATTATTCATTTTATCTTTATAAGAAGTCATCTTAACCAAAAACTCTTCACCTTCTAAGGTTAATTTTTCACCCTTGGCAAACAATTCATCCGCATAAGATGTTTTATCCATGGTTTCGTAGTCTTTTGGATCTTCAACGGAATTATACATTCCTTCTTTTATCCCTGCGAAATAGGTGAATAATTCTAAGGTTGCATCAGAGACAATTTGTGCATTTTTAAAAACTTCTTTAAATTGCTCTTCAGATTCATCAGCTTTCCTTTCAAGACCTGCAAGTGCATCGTCATTTTTCGCTTCAAAATTAGTATTGGTGTCTTCTAAAGATTCATTAATTGTTCCAAAAGCAGATAATACTTCTTTAGACATATTCAAAGCTAACATTGCAATGAAAACTAAGTACATCATGTTAATCATCTTTTGTCTTGGGGTTTCCTTTCCTCCAGCCATAGTGGTAAATTTATAGAATTATGATTAAGCTTTTGGTCTCATAGCAGTCAACATTCCACCATAAACACCATTTAGAGAATTTAAATTAGCAGTTAAAAATTCCATTTGATCTTTAAGCTTTCCTGCATTATTCGTTACTTCTTCGTTAACTTCAGCTTGACGTATAGCGGATTCCACTTGAACTTTATATAAATTATTTAATGACTCCATTTGTTGAGCAGCCATTGAAATTTGATCACCATATTTCTTTTGTGAATTAATTGAATCTGTTATCGGAGCGATATTTTTTGCAACACCTTCAAAGTTTTTAATACTTTCTCCAAGACTCTCCATAAGCTTAGAATCTATCTTTGCTTCTTTTAGCATATCATCTAGTTTCTGTGATAAGAGTATACTCTCCTCTTTCAAATCTTCCTTTTGGTTTAAAGGATTATTTCCAGTTAATTCTGGATAAACTTTTTCCCAATCTAGATCTTTGTCTACAGGATCAAATGCTGATATTGTAAATATAACGGCCTCAGTTATAAGCCCTATAGTCAACATTAAGCCTCCCGTTATAGGGCCAAAAGAGATATGTTGAATTTTAAATAATGCCCCAATTATCACAATAGCAGCTCCGAGACCATACACCATGCTCATTACTTGCTTTCTATTTTTTGAGTTTGCCATGATAAAATATTTGATTTTTTTAATTTAAATTGTTTGAATTCCCTAAAAAATCTTGTACAGTTCTGAAACCGATATAACTTCTTGCAGAGTCTGAATATTCATAATCTCTTGTACTTACTTGCAGATAATAACTCACATCCTTCCAAGACCCGCCTCGAACAACCTTGCGCTTATTCTTAGAATTATTTACATTAGGACTCATAGATGACATATATTCGTAAGATGCTGGATCATAAGACGTATTAACCCACTCCGACACATTTCCAGACATATTATATAAACCGAAGTCATTGGGTGCATAAGCATCAGATTCTACTGTATATAATGCCTCATCAGCTGCATAATCGCCTCTATAAGGCTTAAAGTTGGCTAGAAAACAGGCTCTATCGTCTTTAGCATATGGACCACCCCAAGGGAAAGTCCCCCCTTCTATACCACCTCTAGCAGCGTACTCCCATTCTGCCTCAGAGGGCAACCTAAAAAAGTTGACGTTTTCTTCGTTTTTTTGTTTTCTAAAATCGTTCAAATATTTAGTTCTCCAATTTGCAAAAGCCTTTGCTTGTCCCCATGTTACCCCAACAACTGGATAATCATCGAATACTGTATGAGAAAAGTAATCATTGTGCATAGGCTCATTGTAAGAGTAATTAAAATCTTTAATCCAAACTGTCGTGTCTGGATAAACCATTACTTCTTCAACTGTAATAAAGTTTGTTCGCATTCCTTTAGTTCTTGCAGCGGCATCGAGATCTATCGATTTGTAACTATACTTAAATTTAGTAACATCAAGCATCCTTTGTCCATTATAAGACTGGTCGTTAGAGAGATAAAACTCATCCATGACATAGACATAATCTTCATCTGGGTATTGTCCTGGGTCCCAAATAATTTCTTTATTCCAATTTAAGGCTTGATCTAACGGATCGTAGTATCTAGAAAATTCTTGGAATGGACTTAAATTATCATCTGTATTTGCATTCTTAAAGGCGAAATCTTGGACAGATCGATTATTGTTCCCTCCTGCTTGTCCATCTCCAGACAATTCAGCTGCTTCAGCCAATTTCTGTCTAATTACAGAATCTCTAACGTGAAAAACAAATTGTCTATATTCTGAATTTGTAATTTCAGTTTCATCCATGTAAAAAGAAGGAACTGTGACGGTTTTAGGTGGAGCATTTTGAACACTAGCCAAGTCATCGTCAGATTTACCCATAACAAAGGAACCTCCATCGACTAAAACCATACCGAACGGCTTTTCTGGATACCACCTTTTGCCTTCCACCCCTACAAGTTGGCCTTTATCACTTCCTCCACAACTCATGATTAATAGAGCTATAAATACGAAGTAAAAGCCTTTGATAAACTTAATGTATAGTTTCATAGAAAAATGATTAAATTCAATCTTGTGTGCAAATAAACACTTTTTTTCTTGTTAATAATTAAAATAAATTTAAACTAAGTTTAAACTAAATAGTGCTTTTATATTTCGCTTTTAACCATCTATTTGGAATTATAGACTGTGTGGCATCAATATAATCTTGTTTATCACAAGCTAATAACGAAGGTTTATACACATTATTTTCATTTTGTATTTTAATCCACCACCGGTTGGAGATCTCACTATTTAAAAAAACTAAAATTTCATCTTCGATTGGGACACTATACTTCATGAAATTCGGACTTTTTTCAGAAATATGCTCATTCAACCTTAAGCTAAACCCTTCTACAAAATACCATAACATCTGAGATATTAGACTGATAAGTCCTTCAGATTTCTGCATCGACTGCAATTCATAAATACCAAAAGAGCTTAATTTATCACTCATACCAGCATATCTAGACAACTTACACAAATCGAATGTGCTGAATCCATTAGTATTTTTATGATTTGAATCGGCAATTTCTGACGACTTAATACAATGAATGTCAATACTAAACAAATCAGTATCTCTTAAAATAGGCTCAGCCTTTGTAAAATCTGACTTGAGAGTCCCTAATCTTACGGCATCAAAAAAAAGTTTTTCCATTAAATCAATCTCTTCCCGGGGAGATAAATACGTCTGATACCCAAGATTAGCAAAATTGAACAAGTTATAAGGCTCATCTATAATCATTTTGCCTACATAAGATTGGCTATCCATCGGCAACTCTGAATTACCAATATCAAACTTATGATCTGCTATTGCTAAGTTGATCATATGCTTAATTCCATCATAGGCTCTATATTGGGAAAATGTAAGATCTTGACTTCCCCCTAAAATAATAGGTAAAATAGATTTCCCATAAAGCTTAGACAATATATTCTTAAGTGCATAAGCAGTGTCGGAGACCTCATCCCCCCTATTGATATCTCCCAAGTCTATGATATTCACTTGCCAATTCCCCACATACATCGCGTATAAGCTCAACCTTATTTCATCATAGAAAAAATCTGATTTTTTTGGGTAGACACCATTTCTGTCCTCTTTAATACAAACTATAGCTAATTGAAATGCATTGAGTTGAATGTGCTCATCCCCATCAAAAAAACTCACGGAACTTGATAAGGTTTGTCTTGAAAAATTTTTGATCTTATTTTGAAGTTCAGGATGAACGGGGTCTAAAAATTCAAATGCCATTGACGTAAATTAAGATTCAGTTGTCTTTTTTAAGTTTGTTTCCTTTTTGGCAGTTGTTTTTTTAGCTGTCTTCTTTACAGGTGTCTTTTTAACGGCTGTTTTCTTCGCTGAAGTTTTCTTTACGGCTGTTTTCTTCGCTGCGGTCTTCTTCACAGCTGTTTTCTTCGCTGCAGTCTTTTTTACGGCTGTTTTCTTGGTCGTTTTTTTCTTGGTTTTTGTGTTTTTATCTAAAATAGCTTCTGCCTCATCCAATGCCATTCCTTCTGCATCTGTAGTTTTAGGCAATTCTACTTTTGTATTTCCTTTTGAAAGTTTGAAACGTCCCCATCTTGCCTTTTCTAATCTTATCCCTTGTTCTTCCCAATGGTGAATTAATTTATCTTTTTCTTTCTGAATTTTATCTTCGATCAACTCAACGATATCCTCTTCAGAAAGATTGTCGAAATCATATTTTTTATTCACGTTGATGAACATGCCGTCCCATTTCAAGTACGGTCCAAAACGACCTACCCCTTTTTGGACCCCTTTTTCGTTGTGATAACATATTGGCTCTTCTGCTTTTTCTTTTGCTTTTATAAGTTCAATAGCGCGATCATAGGTCACATCCAAAGGATCGTCATCCTTTTCCAACGAGACAAACTTTTTGCCAAACCTGATATATGGACCAAAACGACCAATGTTGGCCTCCACCTCCTCTTCCTTATATTCTCCCAGTTGTTTTGGAAGTTTAAATAATTCCATGGCTTCTTCATAAGTAACAGAAGATAAAGTTTGACTGGGTTTTAGGCTTGCAAACCTAGGCTTTTCATCGTCTTCCGCAGAACCAATTTGAACCATAGGTCCAAATTTTCCCAAACGTGCACTCACTGGTTTGCCTGATTCAGGATCCTTTCCTAGAACTCGCTCGCCTACTTCTCGTTCTGCATTGGCAGCCACGTCTAGGACGTTAGGATGGAAATGCACATAAAAGTCACTCATCACTTTGGTCCACTTGGCATTACCCTCAGCAACCTCATCGAAGTCTTGTTCGAGTTTAGCCGTAAAATTATAATCTAAAATGGCTTCGAAATGTTTGACCAAAAAATCATTTACTACCATCCCAACATCTGTTGGCACAAGTTTACCTTTATCGCTTCCTACTTTTTCAGATAAAGTTTTACTTTTTATATCGTTATCTCTTAAAGTATATTGAACGTACTCTCTATCGCTGCCGTCAATACTTCCTTTTTCGGCATATTTCCTATTTTGAATTGTCGAAATCGTGGGAGCAAAAGTCGATGGGCGACCAATTCCTAATTCTTCTAACTTTTTAACTAGAGACGCTTCTGTGTATCTAGACGGTGGTCTTGTATAGCGCTCTGTTGCTAGAATATAATCATTTTGCAACTTCTCTCCTACAGACATGGCGGGAAGCAATCCGCTTTGCTCTTCGTCTTCTTCATCCTGTCCTTCCAGATAAACTTTTAGAAATCCATCAAACTTAATAACTTCACCATTCGCCGTAAAATGACGATCATCTTTATTTGACGATATCTTTACGTTGGTTCTTTCAAGTTCAGCATCACTCATTTGCGAAGCGATACCTCGTTTCCAGATCAGCTCGTATAAGCGCTGTTGGTCACGTTCTGCATCAATTTGATGTTCAGCAAAATTTGTTGGTCGTATAGCTTCATGGGCTTCTTGCGCTCCCTTAGACTTTCCCTTATAATTTCTAGCCTTATGGTATTTATCACCATAAGCGCTTTTAATCTCATCTTCAGCTCTTTCTTTGGCTTGAGAAGATAGGCTTACACTATCGGTTCTCATATAGGTAATATGTCCAGCTTCATAAAGTCGCTGAGCCATATTCATAGTTTTACTAACGGAAAAATATAGCTTCCGAGCAGCTTCTTGTTGAAGTGTAGAAGTGGTAAATGGAGGTGCTGGAGATTTTTTTGCAGGTTTTTTGGTTAAGTCATCTACATTGAAATTGGCCTGTTTCTGAAGTTCTAAAAAATCTTCTACTTCTTTTTGAGATTCAAGGTTCTTTGGTAGTTTTGCTTTAAAGCTAGCTCCATTTTTAGTCTGAAATTGAGCATCTACTCTATAAAACACATGAGGGTCGAAGCCTAATATATCTCTTTCCCTCTCCACTATTAATCTAACGGAAACCGACTGGACTCTTCCCGCAGAAAGGCCACCCTTTACTTTTCTCCATAAAATTGGAGATAATTCGTAGCCTACTAAACGGTCTAAAATCCGTCTTGCTTTTTGAGCATTAACCAAGTTGTAATTAATTTCCCTTGGGTTTTTTATCGCCTTTTGTATAGCTGATTTTGTGATTTCAGAAAAGACAATTCGCTTGGTTTTTTTTTCATCTAGCTTCAGTTCATCTGCTAGATGCCAAGCTATGGCCTCTCCTTCTCTATCTTCATCACTTGCCAACCAAACAATTTCTGATTCCTTTGCTAGCTTGGTGAGCTTTCTAACAACATCTTTTTTATCATCATTAACTATATATGTAGGCTTGAAGTCGTTGTCTACATCGACCCCCAGCTCTTTAGATGGTAAATCTGCAATATGACCAAAACTTGAAGCCACTTTATAATCTTTACCTAAAAATTTTTCTATTGTCTTAGCTTTGGCAGGAGACTCAACTATTACTAGATTTTTTGCCATTTTAATTTATTTATACTACAAAAGTATACGAATTTTTGGATTTTTATTTTAGAAAATCCTATAAAGTAACTTTTCAAATTGATTTCAATACCCTACACCAAAGCAAATTTTGATAAAAGAGCTAAATTTTAAGTCATAAAATTGATAAAATGACAGTTTGTCAGTAATTTCATAACTTGTATCTTTGTTTAAAATATTACAACTTCATATGGAGAAAATTATTGATGAGACCCAACAGGGACAAACCTTGGTTAAAGAAAAAAAGAAAAATAACACTAAGAAACTCTACATTGAAAGTTACGGCTGCGCTATGAATTTTAGCGATAGCGAAATCGTAGCGTCCATATTAAATGAACAAGGATACAATACCACCAACGAACTTTCTGAAGCTGACCTTGTTTTGGTCAACACTTGTTCCATAAGAGATAAAGCAGAACAAACGGTAAGAAAACGTTTGGAAAAATATAATGCAGTCAAGAAAATCAATCCTTCTATGAAAGTAGGTGTTTTGGGCTGCATGGCAGAACGCTTAAAAAGTAAATTTCTTGAAGAAGAGAAAATTGTAGATCTGGTTGTAGGACCAGATGCCTATAAAGATTTACCTAATTTACTGGAAGAAGTTGAAAGTGGTAGGGATGCCATAAACGTAATTTTATCCAAAGAAGAAACTTATGGTGATATTTCACCTGTGCGTTTACAAAGCAATGGCGTATCTGCCTTTGTGTCGATTACTAGAGGCTGTGATAACATGTGTACTTTTTGTATAGTGCCATTTACTCGAGGGAGAGAACGAAGCCGTGATCCTTTAAGCATTATTGATGAAGTAAATGATTTGTGGAGTAAAGGCTATAAGGAAATCACTTTACTAGGCCAGAATGTAGATAGCTATTTATGGTATGGTGGAGGATTGAAAAAAGATTTCAAAAGCGCAAGTGAAATGCAAAAAGCGACAGCGGTTGGTTTTTCAAATTTACTAGATATCACAGCAAAAGCTCAGCCAGGAATGCGCATTCGCTTTTCTACTTCAAATCCGCAGGATATGACGATGGATGTGGTTAAAGTCATGGCAAAACACAACAACATTTGCGATTATATACATCTTCCCGTACAAAGTGGTAGTGATAGAATTCTAAAGAAAATGAATAGACTCCACACCCGCGAAGAGTACTTTAGTATGATAGATAATATCAGAAAAATTATACCAGGCTGTGGCATCTCTCAAGATATGATTATTGGATTCCCTTCAGAAACTGAAGAAGATCACCTAGACACCTTATCCTTGATGGACTATGTAAAATACGATTTTGGGTATATGTTTGCTTATTCTGAACGACCAGGAACTCTTGGCGCCAAGAAATTTGAAGATGATATTCCACAAGCTACCAAGAAAAAACGCCTTCAGGAAATCATAGACGTTCAGCAAAAACATTCGCGTTTTAGAACAGAACAGCACCTCGGCAATGTTGAAGAAATATTAGTTGAAAAAGAATCTAAAAAATCCGACTTACAATGGAGCGGACGAAACACCCAAAACACAACCGTAGTCTTTCCTAAAGGAGACTACAAATTAGGGGATTATGTTTTAGTAAAAATGAAAAAATGCACAAGTGTTACTTTAATTGGTGAGCCAGTTGGTTATGGTCCTATGCAAGTTTTTTCATCTTAAAATAAATTTAAATATGGAATCTCCACAAGCTGTAAAGCAGCGATTTGAAATTATAGGGAACGATCCCAATCTCAACAGAGCAATAGAAAAATCTATACGCGTGGCCCCTACCGATATTTCTGTTTTGGTCACAGGGGAAAGCGGAGTTGGTAAAGAAAGTCTACCCAAAATTATACATTCCCTTTCACATAGAAAACACGCCAAATATATCGCTGTAAACTGCGGTGCTATACCAGAAGGTACGATTGATAGTGAATTATTTGGACATGAAAAAGGCGCTTTTACAGGAGCCAATCAATCCAGAGATGGCTATTTTAGGGAAGCTGATGGAGGAACTATTTTTTTGGATGAAGTGGGAGAATTGCCGCTCACCACTCAAGTTAGGCTCTTGAGAGTTCTTGAGACAGGAGAGTTTATAAAAGTGGGATCCTCTAAAGTTCAAAAATCTGATGTTAGAATCGTTGCGGCAACCAACGTTAACATGATTGAAGCTATAAAGGAGAATAAGTTTAGGGAAGATTTATACTACAGGCTCAATACGGTTGAAATTGAACTTTCCCCCTTAAGAGAGCGCCGGTCAGATATTCACTTGCTGTTTAGAAAATTCGCCTCAGATTTTGCGATAAAATATAAAATGCCAACGATACGCTTGACAGACCAAGCGGTTAAAGCACTAGAAAACTGCGGCTGGCCAGGAAACATTCGACAGCTTAAAAATGTTGCTGAACAAATATCAGTATTAGAGACTAGTCGAGAAGTGGACGAAGCCATACTAACCCATTATTTGCCAAGTAACAGTTCCAACCTACCCTCTGTAATTTCTGAATCAAAAAACAACAAAAGCGATTTTAGCAATGAAAGAGAAATTCTTTACAAAGTTCTTTTTGATATGAAAAACGACCTTCATGATCTTAAGAAATTGACGCTAGAATTCATGGAAAAAGAAAATGATGAAGCCTTCAAAGAAGAAAACAGAAGCCTAATTAGGAAAGTATACGGCGACTCCAATGCAAAAGAATTCTCTGAAGAATCTCATCAGGAACAGCTAGAAATTCTGCAAATCCCTGAAAAAAAGAAAACAAAGCCGGCTGAGCAACATGCAGAAAATCCTTACGATTATGCTGAAGATATCGAAGAAGAGGAGACTTTATCGCTTCAAGATAAAGAAGTAGAACTCATCAAAAAATCGTTGAATAGACATCAAGGAAAACGAAAGCCTGCAGCTGATGAATTAGGAATTAGCGAAAGAACACTGTATAGAAAAATAAAGCAATACGATTTATAATGAAAATAAAAATAATTGGAATTTTAATATTGATTTTAAGTCTACAATCCTGTGGTTATTATTCTTTTACTGGTGCCGACACTGGAAATGCAGAAACCTTTCAAGTGAATTTCTTTCAGAATAACGCTCGACTAGTTGAACCAGGTATTGATAGAGATTTTACGTTGCAACTCCAAGATTTAATACAAAACCAGACCAAATTAAGCCTTACAAACTCCAATGCTGATCTTGTTTATGAGGGAGAAATCACTCGGTACTACGTGGCGCCAATGACTGCAACAGCAGATAGCAATGCTGCCCAACAGCGACTAACCATCGCTGTAAATGTTCGGTTTTATAATACCTTAGATCCAGAAAAAGATTTTGAACAAACTTTTTCGTTTTATTTTGATTTTCCAAGAAATGAACAATTGAGTGGCGCTACACGGGATATAGCTATTGAAGAAGTCTACCTAAGGATCACTCAAGATGTATTTAATGCCTCCTTAACGAATTGGTAATGGATAAAGAAGAGGTTTTAAATCTTATTAAATACCCTAATGAATTTGAACTGACTAGTTTGGCGACTATAAGTGAAATGATTGAAAAGTATCCCTATTTCCAACCTCTATACGCTATCAAGCTAAAATTACAGAACTACTATGGAAGTTTTCAATACAATACATTTTTAAAAACTACAGGTGTTTATACTCAGGACCGATCGGTTTTATTTGATTTTATTACTTCTGAAAAATTTCATCAATTGGATATTGCCAATACTATTGATTTGCTCATTGAGCAAAATAGAGAACACTCGGATGAAGAGGTTGAAGTTAATAAACAGGGGATTGAACAAATTAGCGATCCAGACCTTTTTATAGAAAAAGAAAAAGCAGAACCCAACAAACAGGAACGGTCTTTAGATATAAATTTTTTCAATGCTCATTCTTTTCAAGACTGGATGAAGTTAACCCAACTGGAGCCCGTAGATAAAAAAGAAACGGAGTTAACGATTAATCCTCAGTTTCAAATTATAGATGAATTCATAAAGAATAACCCTAAAATTGTTCCTACCAAATCTTATGAATCAACACAAAAAATAATTGCCAAATATGAACCGTCAACTCACCTTATGACGGAAACTTTGGCTAAAGTTTACACTGAACAAAAGCGATATGATAAAGCGATCCAAGCATTCAAGATATTAATTCTGAATAATCCCAAAAAAAGTTCTTACTTTGCGGATCGAATTCAAGAAATAGAAAGACTTAAAGAAAATAAATCATAATGAGTACATTTTCCATATTTTTAGTTTTAATTTTAATAGTAGCATTCCTACTTATAGTTGTTATCATGGTTCAAAACCCTAAAGGTGGAGGTCTTTCCTCTTCTTTTGGAGGAGGAGGATCCCAGCAAATCGGAGGCGTTAAGCAAACCTCAGACTTTCTTGATAAGAGTACCTGGGCTTTAGCTACTTTGTTATTAATTTTAATTTTATTATCAAATGTTACCATCATAAATAATAGGGCTGTCCAAGATTCCAAATTATTGGACGGTGTCCAAGCCCCTATTGAAAATACACAATCTAATAGTTTACCACCTGTAGACCAGCAGTAAACAGGCTTCCTAAAATAGTATAAATGCCAGCTTATGACAAGCTGGCATTTTTTATTGGCAATTGACAGCCCTTATTTATTGGCACACTTTTAGACTTGTATTTTAAAATTAAACCAAAAAAATATTTATAATGGCAGTAAACATTAAACCCTTGGCAGACCGAGTGCTAATAGAGCCTCAAGCCGCAGAAACTAAAACAGCGTCTGGAATTATTATTCCAGAAACAGCAAAGGAAAAACCACAACGCGGTAAAGTGGTTGCCGTCGGAAATGGTAAAAAGAAACATGTGATGACAGTAAAAGTTGGAGACATAGTTCTTTACGGAAAGTTTTCAGGTACAGAGTTAAAGTTTGAAGACCAAGATTATCTCATCATGAGAGAAGATGACATTTTAGCTATAGTATAATTCACAAATAAACAAAACCACAATATAATGGCAAAGAATATAATTTTTGATATTGAAGCAAGAAATGGTGTAAAGCGAGGTGTAGATGCTTTAGCGAACGCTGTAAAAGTAACTTTAGGACCTAAAGGTCGTAACGTGATCATAGGCAAATCATTTGGTGCACCAATGGTTACTAAAGATGGGGTAAGCGTTGCTAAAGAAATAGAACTTGCTGATCCTTTAGAGAATATGGGAGCACAAATGGTTAAAGAAGTGGCTTCCAAAACCAATGATTTAGCTGGTGACGGAACGACTACAGCAACTGTTTTAGCGCAGGCTATTGTTCATGAAGGACTTAAGAACGTAGCTTCAGGTGCCAATCCCCTTGGACTTAAAAGAGGAATTGATAAAGCTGTAGAGGCTGTAGTTGCAGAACTCACAAAACAAGCAAAATCTGTTGGAGATACATCAGAAGAAATAAAGCAAGTCGCTTCCATTTCAGCAAATAACGATGAAAAAATCGGTGAATTAATTGCAGAAGCTTTTGGTAAAGTAGGCAAAGAGGGAGTTATCACTGTTGAAGAAGCTAAGGGTACTGAAACCTACATGGAAGTTGTAGAAGGTATGCAGTTTGATAGAGGTTATCTTTCTCCATATTTCGTCACAGATAGTGAAAAGATGACTGTTGATCTTGAAAATCCATACATTTTGATCGTGGATAAGAAGATCAACTCTATGAAGGATTTACTTCCTGTATTGGAACCAGCTGCTCAAAGTGGTAAGCCACTATTGATTATTGCAGAGGATATAGAAGGCGAAGCCTTAGCAACACTTGTTGTAAATAAATTGAGAGGTTCTTTAAAAATAGCTGCTGTAAAAGCACCAGGATTTGGTGATCGTAGAAAAGCTATGCTAGAAGATATCGCAATTTTAACTGGAGGTACTGTTATTTCAGAAGAGCGTGGATTTACGTTAGAAAACGCTACTCTGGATATGTTGGGTACTGCAGAAAATGTCACTTTAGATAAAGACAATACAACCATAGTAAATGGAGGTGGTGAAAAAGAAAATATCACTAACCGTGTGAATCAAATTAAAGCTCAAGTTGAATCTACAACAAGCGATTACGATAAGGAGAAATTACAAGAGCGCCTAGCTAAATTATCTGGTGGAATTGGAGTTTTATACGTAGGAGCCGCTTCAGAAGTGGAGATGAAAGAGAAGAAGGACCGTGTAGACGATGCACTACATGCTACTCGTGCAGCAGTAGAAGAAGGTATCGTTGCTGGTGGTGGTGTTGCTTTCATCAGAACGCTCAAAGCACTTTCTATGCTTAAGGGTGATGATGCTGATGAGCAAACAGGAATCAACATCATCGCAAAAGCGATTGAATCTCCAATGAGAACTATCGTAGAAAATGCAGGTGGTGAAGGCTCTGTCGTTATCAATAAAGTCTTAGAAGGTGACCTAGGTTACGATGCTAAGACCAACACTTATGTGGATATGATAAAAGCAGGTATTATAGATCCTAAAAAAGTGACAAGGATTGCATTGGAAAATGCAGCTTCAGTTGCAGGAATGATTCTAACTACTGAATGCGCTCTTGTTGACATAAAGGAAGACGATAATGGTGGCGGCGGGATGCCACCAATGGGAGGCGGAATGCCTGGAATGATGTAAGATATCAGCCCAAATTGAATAAGATTGAAGCCGTTTCTTTTTAGAAGCGGCTTTTTTCATTTTTATATTTTGAGAGTGGTTTACCATGGGTACTTGAAATGTATTTCATAAGAGAGTTGTATCAAATTATGCTTATAATGACACCATAAATCATTTTACCGATACGAATTCGGCACAGGCTTTTTTCGCTTGCTATTTAGTTTTAATCAATCAAAAAATTTGTGCTCAGCTGTATCGTAGTACAACTCAATTTATTTACACATCATTCTAGATCAAATTTGACATTAGAGGTGGCAAAATAAAAAATGGAAAAAATAAATATCAAGAATTTGTAAAGCTTAATTATATTAGTGCTAAAATTAATAATCATGAACTATTTTTTAACATTACTCACAATTCTTGGGACTTCTCTAATTTATTCTCAGTCTGTTGAATTTAATCTAGATGAGGCTGTGGTCACCAACCATGAGGTGACTATAAACGGCAAACAAATCGATTACACTGCAGAAACAGGAATGCAACCCGTTTGGGACCAACAAGGAAAACCTATTGCAGGACTTCAATACACTTATTATAAAGTTTCCAATCAGAAAAAAAATATGCCTTCTAAAGAAAGACCACTGGTTCTTTCATTTAACGGAGGCCCTGGTTCTGCCTCTGTCTGGATGCATCTTGCGTATACAGGTCCAAGGGTTCTAAATATAAGTGATGAGGGCTTTCCTGTTCAACCTTATGGGTATAAGGAGAATCCTTACAGTATTTTGGATGTGGCAGACATAGTTTACGTCAATCCAGTAAATACAGGATATTCAAGACCTGTACTTGACGAAAAAGGTAATTTTGATAGGTCAAAATTCTTCGGAGTTAATGCCGATGTGGAGTATTTGGCAGAGTGGATCAACACATTTGTGAGTAGAAAAGACAAATGGCTTGCACCAAAATATCTAATCGGTGAGAGTTATGGAACAACGAGGGTGTCTGGATTGGCCAATAAGCTTCAAAATTCTCATTGGATGTATATCAACGGAGTCATTTTAGTTTCTCCTACAGAATTGGGGATTGAAAGAGATGGCCCTATTGAGGTCGCCAACAGGCTGCCTTATTTTACTGCTGCAGCTTGGTATCACGATAAGCTAAATCCAAAATTACAAAACAAACCTATTTTGGAAGCCCTTGATGAGGTAGAAAAGTTCACTATTCAGGAACTTATACCTGCCCTTACGATGGGTGGATTTCTAGATTCTGAAAAAAAGAAGGCCATCGTAGAAAAAATGTCTTATTACTCAAGTATAGATGAAAAGGTCTTTTTTCAAAATAATTTAGAATTACCCTTTAACACATTTTGGAAAACTTTGAAAATTGACGACGGCTATACTGTTGGACGTTTAGATTCAAGATACTTAGGTCTTGATGGTAAAGAAGCGGGGACTCGACCAGATTACAACGCTGAACTAACCTCATGGCTACAGTCATTTACCCCAGCGATAAACGATTACCTTAAAAATGAACTTAACTATAAGACAGATTTAAGTTACAACATGTTTGGCAATGTGTATCCGTGGGATAGAACTCAAGACAATAATACAGGCAAAGAGTTAAGACAAGCTATGGCTCAAAACTCTAGTATGGAGGTCATGATTCAATCTGGCTTGTTCGATGGGGCTACAACTTATTTTAATGCAAAGTACACCATGTGGCATATCGATGCAAGTGGAAAAATGAAAGACAGATTACATTTCAAAACCTATGAGAGTGGACATATGATGTACCTTAGAAAAGAAGATTTAGAAACGGCTAACAATGACATTAGAGAATTTATAAAAACCAGTCTACCAAAAGCTAATTCTCCAATTAAGTATTAAACATCATTAAAACATAAAAAAGCCTGTTTGTAGTTACAAACAGGCTTTTTAGTTAAACTAAGTTATTAATTACATTACAGTAAATACGCCATTCATTAAAGCAATGTGACCAGGGAAAGTACAAACGAAATCGTAATCTCCTTTTTCAGGTGCTTGAAAGGTGATTGTAGTTTTTTGACCACCACCTAGCATTTCAGTGTAAACAATAATAGCCTCGCTGCTTTTAGGAATATAATCGTTGTCTCTATACTCTAAGGCTTCTTGTCCAAACTCTTGAACATTTGTTCCTTTTTTCAATAAAACAAAATTATGCCCCATAACTTCTTTTGGAAGTTTCCCAGCATGTTCGAACGTAAGCACAACTTCATCTCCATCTGTAACCTTAATTTGTTTTTTGTTATACTTCATTTGATCACTACTAGACAGGTAAACTTCAGATATTCCTTCCTCTTTTACCTTTTCATCAGAACTAGAATTGATCTTGATACTTTGTTTTTCATCTGATTTTTTACTTTCTCCACCACATCCTATTAAAAGACCAGTAGATAAAAAAAGTAAAGCAATTGTTTTTTTCATTTGATTTGTTTTGGTTTGTTTTAATTTATTAATTGTTGAAATTTGATTTGATTTATTATTAAAATTTAACTTATCTTTTTTCTATTGCTTTAAACTCGCGTTTAGATTCACCTGTATATACTTGTCTTGGTCTTCCAATAGGCTCATTCTGAAGGCGCATTTCTTTCCATTGTGCGATCCAACCTGGAAGTCTTCCCAAGGCGAACATCACCGTAAACATAGAGGTCGGAATTCCAATTGCTCTATAGATAATCCCTGAGTAGAAGTCAACATTTGGGTAGAGCTTTCTTTCGATAAAATAGCTATCATTTAAAGCTACCTCTTCTAAGCCTTTAGCAATTTCCAAAATAGGATCATCAATACCCAATTTAGCTAAAACTTCATCAGCAGCTTTTTTAATAATTTTAGCTCTTGGATCGAAATTTTTGTAAACCCTGTGTCCAAATCCCATTAGTCTAAACGGATCATCTTTATCTTTAGCTTTTGCCATATACTTTTGCACATCACCACCATCTGATTGAATAGCTTCAAGCATCTCTATAACAGCCTGATTGGCTCCTCCATGAAGAGGCCCCCATAAAGCACTTATACCTGCTGAAATTGAAGCATATAAACTGGCGTGTGATGATCCCACAACTCTTACCGTGGCAGTTGAGCAATTTTGCTCATGGTCTGCGTGAAGTATTAATAATTTATCAAGCGCATTAGCTATAACAGGATCGACCTCATATTCTTCTGACGGAACGGCGAACATCATTTTTAGAAAATTCGAACAATAATCTAAATTGTTGTCGGGATAATTTGCTCTATGACCTACTTTATTTTTATAGGCCCAAGCAGCCATAGTCGGCATCTTAGCTAAAAGCCTTTTAACGGTCTGATCCACTTCATTTGCAGATCTGTTCGGGTCTAAAGATTCAGGATAAAATGCAGTTAATGAGGACACCAAAGAGCACAGTACACCCATTGGATGAGAGTTGGAAGGGAAACCATCAATTATATTTTTAATATCCTCATGAATTAAGGTATGGTATGTAATCTCTTTTTTATAGGATTCCAAAGCTGTCTTGTCTGGTAATTCACCATAAATTAATAGGTAAGATACTTCTAAAAAACTCGCATTCTCAGCTAAATCTTCAATGGAGTAACCTCTGTATCTCAAAATTCCTTTTTCACCATCTAAAAAAGTAATACTGCTAGAAGTTGACCCCGTGTTTTTAAAACCACGGTCCAGTGTAATGTAACCTGTGGAAGCTCTTAAAGAACTTATATCTATGGCTCTTTCATTTTCACTACCCGTGACTATTGGAAGCTCAATTTTTTTCCCATCTATAATTAATTCCGCTTTATCTGACATTTTATAATTGTTTAATTCGATATGCAAATTAAGCTATAATAGTGCGATTACAAAATTTGGTTTACTAAATATATGTGAAGCTATTGGAGTTAATATTAATGCAGTTCATTTTTATTCCTGAAAATATGAGAGTATATTATTTCATATGTAAAGCCTTAAAATATCGGCAGATGTAGAGTGTCTAATTTGATTTTAAGAGCCTTAAGAGAAAGAAATCTGTCTCAAAAAAAACAACCAAACTCTTTCTTATGAGTTTGGTTGTTTTACTAAGAAATTCAAAAAAATAATTTGGATTTCGAAATTATTTTTTGATCTTAAAGGCATTGAGTTGAGGGAAATATGCATTATCTCCTAACTGCTCTTCTATTCTGATGAGTTGATTATATTTTGCCATCCTATCACTTCTGGACGCAGATCCTGTTTTGATTTGGCCTGTAGATAAGGCTACAGCTAAATCTGCTATGGTATTGTCTTCTGTTTCACCAGATCTATGAGACATAACCGAGGTATAACCAGCATTATGAGCCATATTTACAGCAGCTATAGTCTCTGTAAGAGTTCCTATTTGATTTACTTTTATAAGGATTGAATTTGCAATATTGTTTTCAATACCTTTTTTCAAGCGTTTAACGTTAGTCACAAATAAATCATCTCCGACCAGTTGTACTTTTTTACCTATCTTTTCAGTCAAAATTTTCCAACCTTCCCAATCGTCTTCATCCATTCCATCTTCTATTGAAATAATAGGATAATTCTCTGATAGTTCAGTTAAGTAGCTCGCCTGCTCTTCGGAAGACATCACCTTAGCCGAGTCTCCTTCAAACTTCTTATAATTATATTTTCCATCTTCATAAAATTCCGCTGCGGCACAGTCTAGAGCAATCATAATTTCGTCTCCAAATTTATAACCTGCATTTTCAACAGCCAATTTAATGGAATCTAAAGCATCTTCTGTTCCTTTCAATTTTGGAGCGAAACCACCTTCATCACCTACAGCTGTACTTAAATTTCTGTCTTTTAAAACTTTTTTGAGATGATGAAATATTTCAGTCCCCATCTTTAAAGCATGAGAAAAACTCTCTGCTTTTACGGGCATGACCATAAATTCTTGAAAAGCAATAGGAGCGTCACTATGTGAACCCCCATTAATAATGTTCATCATCGGAACAGGGAGAGTATTCGTAGAAACACCTCCTATATACCTATAAAGAGGCAAATTTAATTCATTTGCGGCAGCTTTAGCTGCTGCAATGGAAACCCCTAAAATTGCATTGGCTCCAAGTTTAGATTTATTATCTGTACCGTCTAAATCAATCATAATTTGATCAATTTTAGATTGCTCAAATACTGAAATTCCTAATAATCGATCTGCAATCGTTGTATTTACATTTTCTATGGCTTTTGACACCCCTTTACCCATGTAATCTTTACCACCGTCTCTTAACTCTACGGCTTCATGAACTCCAGTTGATGCTCCAGATGGAACGGCAAACCTTCCCAAGGCTCCAGTTTCAGTAGTTACATCTACTTCTAAGGCTGGATTCCCTCTAGAATCGAATATTTGCCTTGCATGTATATCTAAAATAGCACTCATAATTTATTTGTTTGTTTATCGCAATCTAAGAAATAAACACTAAATTATTTTGAAAAGTTGATTCTTATTTGATTGATAGCTGGCTATAACGTTACAGCTAAATGGGATTTAAAAATTATTTGTAAATCAATCTTACTAAAGATCGCGTTAAAGTTATCATTATTTAAAACCATAGGATGCGAGCCTATGTATATTTAAAAAATAATAAAATAAAAAACTATGAAAAATTTAAAAATTCAATTGGTATTGGTACTGAGTGTTATTATGACAACATTGAGTTACGGTCAAACTAAAATGGAAGAGAGTGCAGAGATGTCTCCTTCTAAAAACATTGTGGAAAGCGCTATAGAATCTGAAGTTCACACTACTTTAGTAGCTGCTATTAAAGCTGCGGATCTTGTTGAAACTCTGTCAAGTGAGGGGCCTTTTACTGTATTTGCACCTACTAATGCTGCTTTTGGAAATCTGCCTGAAGGAACGGTAGAAACTCTACTAAAGCCAGAAAATATAAAACAATTACAAACTGTTTTGACTTACCATGTCATCGCTGGCAAATTTAGCGCAAACGATGTTGTTGCTGCAATTAAAAAAGGCTACGGAAAAGCAGAGCTTAAAACTGTAAGTGGTGGTATGATTACTGCGACACTTGACGGTGAAAGCGTAAAAATTAAAGATTCTAAAGGAAACGTTGCTACGGTAACACTAGCAGATTTAAATCAATCTAATGGTGTTATCCACGTTATAGACACAGTACTTTTACCATAATTTATATAATGTTGTAAATTGAAAAGTGGGCCAAATGACCCACTTTTTTATGTTGAACTCATTTTAGAAGACATCATTACAAAAAATTCATCAAAAAGATACGCAGAATCATTTGGACCAGGACCAGCTTCTGGATGATACTGAACAGAAAAACAAGGTTTACCTTTTACTTTGATACCGGCTACAGAATGGTCATTTAAGTGCGTATGCGAAATTTCAACGTTGTCATTGGACTCCGTAGATTTTTTATCTATCGTAAATCCATGATTTTGAGAAGTGACCTCACTCTTACCAGAAACTAGGTTAAGAACAGGATGATTTATCCCTCTATGGCCATTGTGCATTTTGAGAGTTGGTATTCCAACAGACAACGCAATAACTTGATGTCCAAGACAAATACCAAAGGTAGGAATAGCATTGCTAATGCATTTCTTAGCCAAATTGATAGCAGAAGTTAAAGGTTCTGGATCTCCAGGACCATTGGATAACAATATACCTGTTGGATTCCACTCTATCATCTCTTCATAAGTGGAGTTATAAGGGAAGACTTTTATGTAAGCTCCTTTGGTTTCTAAACGCCTTAAGATATTTTTCTTCACTCCTAGATCTAAGACAGCGACCCTAGAGTCGGACAATTTATCACCTAGCGTATATGCTGTCTTTGTAGATACAGAAGAAGCAAGTTGTAGACCTTTCATGGAGGGATGATTGGCTAATTCAACTTTAAGGGTCTCTAGGTTTTTGACATCAGAAGAAATGATAGCGTTCATTGCGCCATGCGTTCTAATGTGTGAAACTAATGCTCTTGTATCCACGTCAAAAACAACAGGGAGATCTGCTTCACTTAGAAATTCTTCTAAACTGGAATCAGAATTAGTTCGGGAGGGCGTGAATGAGAAATTCTTACAGACCAAACCAGAGATTTTTACACCATCAGATTCACTTTCGTCTGCGTTTATACCATAGTTACCAATATGGGCATTCGTAGTCACCATGATTTGGCCAAAATAGGAGGGATCTGTAAAGAGCTCTTGATAGCCTGTCATTCCAGTATTAAAACAGATCTCACCAGATCTGTTGAAATCAAACTTTGCTGAAGATTGGCCTTTAAATACTGTTCCATCAGCTAATAGAATAACTGCGGGAATTTTTAAGTTATATTTCATATGTATAGATTTAAAAAAAGGGATAAACTAATGAAAGTTTATCCCTTTGATTTAACAAAAATATGCTGAAGTTATTAAGCCTCATCTGTTTTAGAATCTGAATTATCTGTAGTTTCTACTTGATCATCTTCTTTTGCTTTTTTACCAGCACGTCTAGTAGATTTCTTTTTGGCTTGCTTCTTACCAGGTGTATATACCTCATTAAAGTCTACAAGCTCAATCATTGCCATTTCTGCAGCATCACCAAGTCTGTTCCCAAGTTTGATAATACGAGTATAACCTCCTGGTCTGTCTCCGACCTTGGGTGCTACTTCTCTAAAAAGTTCTGCTACCATGTACTTATCTTTCAATTTTGAAAAAACCAAACGACGGTTATGGGTAGTATCTGATTTAGATTTAGTGACCAATGGTTCTACATATTGTCTCAAAGCTTTAGCTTTAGCAACGGTAGTATTTATTCTTTTATGCTCAATTAGGGAACAAGCCATGTTCGAAAGCATAGCTTTTCTATGTGAAGATGTTCTCCCTAAGTGATTTAATTTCTTTCTATGTCTCATGATTGATGTATTTTGTACTTAACAAGTTTAGTCCTTGTCAAGTTTATATTTAGAAAGGTCCATACCGAAGTCTAGTCCTTTATTTTCTACAAGTTCTTCTAGCTCAGTAAGTGATTTTTTACCGAAGTTTCTAAACTTCATCAAGTCACTTTTGTTATGAGAAACCAAATCACCTAAAGTCTCAACTTCTGCAGCTTTTAAACAATTCAAAGCACGGACAGATAGATCAAGATCTACAAGTTTAGTTTTGAGTAGTTGTCTCATGTGAAGAGACTCTTCATCATAAGTTTCGGCTTGTGACATTTCTTCTGTTTCAAGCGTAATCCGCTCATCAGAGAAAAGCATAAAGTGATGAATTAAAGTTTTTGCAGCTTCTGTAAGAGCATCTTTTGGATGGATGGAACCATCGCTGATGATTTCGAAAACCAGTTTTTCGTAATCTGTTTTTTGTTCAACCCTAAAGTTTTCAACGCTGTATTTTACATTTTTAATCGGTGTAAAAACAGAATCTGTAAATATAGTTCCAATAGGAGCTTTTGAAGTTTTGTTCTCTTCAGCAGGAACATACCCTCTCCCTTTTTGAACCGTAAGCTCAAGGTTTAAGGAAACTTTTTTATCCATAGTACAGATTTCAAGATCTGGGTTTAAGATATCAAATCCTGTAAGGTACTTCTGAAAGTCACCTGCAGTCATTTTATCATTACCTGAAAAAGAAATAGAAACCGTTTCGTTGTCTACATCTTCAGCTCTTTTTTTAAATCTGATTTGTTTAAGGTTCAATATCATTTCGGTAACGTCCTCGACGACACCTTCTATTGTTGAAAACTCGTGATCAACACCTTCTATTCGTACTGAAGTAATAGCGAATCCTTCAAGGGATGATAACAAAACTCTACGAAGAGCGTTACCGACAGTTAGACCGTAACCTGGTTCTAAGGGTCTGAACTCGAAAGTTCCCTCAAAATCAGTCGAATCTATCATGATAACCTTATCGGGCTTTTGAAAATTAAATAATGCCATAAATTTGAGTGTTGTCAGTTATTATTTAGAGTATAATTCAACGATGAATTGCTCATTGATTTTTTCTGGAATTTGTGATCTTTCAGGAACTTTCACGAAAGTACCTTGCATTTTCTCACTATTCCAAGTCATCCATTCGTTAGCAGAATTATTATTAGATAAAGATTCTTGTACCACGTTAAGTGATTTAGATTTTTCTCTAATACTAACAACATCATTTGGTTTAATTTGGTAAGAAGGAATGTTTACTAGCTGGCCATTTACAGTAATATGCTTATGGGAAACCAATTGCCTTGCAGCACTTCTAGTAGGTGCTATCCCAAGTCTAAAGGTTACGTTGTCTAATCTAGATTCACATAACTGTAATAAGATCTCACCTGTAATACCAGAAGATCTGTTTGCTTTGCTAAACATATTACGGAATTGCTTTTCTAAAATACCATAGGTATATTTAGCTTTCTGCTTTTCCATGAGTTGCACTGCATACTCAGATTTCTTACCTCTTCTCCTGTTATTACCATGTTGGCCAGGAGGATAATTTCTTTTTTCGAAAGATTTGTCATCACCAAAAATGGCTTCTCCAAATTTTCTAGCTATTTTAGTTTTAGGACCGGTATATCTTGCCATTGTCTTGTATTTAATTTACTCTATTATGAATTAAGGTCTTATCCTTCGATAATAGTATCAATTGATTTATATAATTAGACTCTTCTTCGTTTTGGTGGTCTACAACCATTATGTGGTATTGGAGTTACATCGATGATCTCAGTCACTTCAATACCTGAGTTATGTAGAGATCTAATAGCGGATTCTCTTCCATTACCAGGACCTTTTACATAAACTTTTACTTTGCGTAAACCAGCTTCGTGAGCAACTTTACTAGCATCTTCGGCTGATAATTGAGCAGCATAAGGAGTATTCTTTTTACTACCTCTAAAGCCCATCTTACCTGAAGATGACCATGAAATAACATCGCCTTTTTTATTGGTTAACGAAACGATGATGTTATTAAAAGAGGCAGAAATATGAGCTTCGCCATATGCATCTACAATTACTTTGCGCTTTTTTGTTGATGATTTTGCCATTGTTAATTATTATTTAGTTACTTTTTTCTTATTAGCAACTGTTTTTCTACGTCCCTTTCTTGTACGAGAATTATTTTTAGTTCTTTGACCTCTTAAAGGTAAACCAGTTCTATGTCTGATACCTCTATAACAGCCAATATCCATCAATCTTTTAATGTGGATTTGAACTTGAGATCTCAGTTCTCCTTCGATAGTATTTTTACCGACTTCATCTCTGATCTTACCGATTTGATCATCATTCCAATCTGAAACTTTGATACTTTCGTCTACACCGGCTTCTTTGAGAATTTTCTTAGCTCTACTGTTACCGATTCCGAAGATATAGGTTAAAGCTATAACTCCTCTTTTTTGTTTTGGTATATCTACACCTGCAATTCTAGCCATAATTAACCTTGTCTTTGTTTGAATTTAGGATTTTTCTTGTTGATGACATAAAGACGTCCTTTTCTACGAACTATCTTACAGTCAGAACTTCTCTTCTTTATTGATGCTCTAACTTTCATAATATTTAGTATCTGTAAGTTATTCGAGCCTTAGTTAAATCATAAGGACTCATTTCTAATTTTACTTTATCACCTGGTAATAATTTTATATAATGCATTCTCATTTTACCGGAGATATGAGCAGTAACAATATGCTCATTTTCGAGTTCCACACGAAACATTGCATTAGACAGCGCTTCTATAATAGTACCGTCTTGTTCTATTGAGGGTTGTTTTGCCATATTATGCGACTGCTTTTCTATTTTTACCAGATTTCATTAATCCATCGTAATGTCTATTCAAAAGATATGAATTTACTTGTTGTATAGTGTCGATAGCGACTCCTACCATAATTAATAATGACGTTCCACCAAAGAATAAACCCCATCCTTGCTGTACGTTAAGCAATGAAACGATAATAGCGGGGAAAACTGCAATAAGCGCTAAGAAAATAGATCCAGGCAATGTGATCTGGGACATAACTCTATCTAAATATTCAGAGGTTTCAGATCCTGGTCGGATACCTGGAATAAAACCACCACTGCGCTTAAGATCATCTGCCATTTTATTAGTAGGAACTGTTATAGCGGTGTAGAAATAGGTAAATACTATGATTAGAATTCCGAATACTAAACTGTACCAGAATCCAAACATATTTTGAAATGCCGCTGTAATACCTTGAGCCATTTCAGTGTCGGAAAGACCTGCAACTGCTGCAGGAATAAACATAATTGCCTGAGCAAAGATAATAGGCATTACTCCTGAAGCATTGAGCCTAAGTGGTATAAATTGCCTAGCACCTCCAACTGAAGCTTTTTCAAATTTACCTGAAGCATTTTTTCTTGCATATTGAACGGGAATTTGTCTCACAGCTTTCACTAACATCACTGCCGCTAGGATGATAACGAACCAAATAACCAATTCAATTAATATCAAGATTAAACCACCATTAGATTCAGTAACTCTAGATATAAATTCTTGGATAAAAGCTTGAGGTAAGGTGGCAATAATACCAACCATAATCAAAAGCGAGATTCCATTACCAATTCCTTTATCTGTAATTTTCTCACCAAGCCACATTGCAAAAATGCAACCTGTAGTAAGAATGATAACAGAGGATACCACAAAAGTAAAAGTGCTATCCATCAAAAAGGCTGAAGGAGGAAGAATATTATATAAATTAATTATATATCCTGGTCCTTGCACCAATGTAATAGCGATTGTTAACCATCGAGTAATTTGAGTGATTTTCTTTCTACCACTATCACCTTCCTTTTGCAGTTTTTGAAGATATGGAATAGCTATAGTCATTAACTGTACAACAATAGAAGCGGATATATATGGCATGATTCCTAAGGCAAAAACTGACGCATTAGAAAAAGCCCCACCTGTAAAAGCATTTAGCAAACCCAAAATACCACCGTCAGTCTGTGAAGAAAGACTAGCTAATTGAGCTGCATCGATACCAGGTAAAACAATTTGTGCTCCAAATCTGTAAACCAATAATAATCCTAAGGTGAGAAGTATTCTATTCTTCAACTCCTCAATTTTCCAGATATTCTTTAATGTTTCAAAAAACTTCATAAGGTGATTGATTAAGTAGTAATAGCTTCTCCTCCAGCTGCCTCAATTGCTGCTTTTGCAGAAGCGGAAAATTTGTGAGCAGAAACTTTCAGTTTAGCTTTCAATTCACCTCTGCCTAAAACTTTTAGAGGCAAGTTTTTATTCACTTGGTCCATAGTGTGTAGAATATCAAAATCAATAGAATCAGTAATCAATTTTTGATCGACAAGTTCTTGCAAGCGATCCAAATTAATAGTTTGATATTCTACTCTGTTAGGGTTTGTGAATCCAAATTTAGGAACTCGTCTTTGAAGAGGCATTTGACCACCTTCAAATCCAATTTTTCTGGAGTAACCTGAACGGGATTTAGCACCGTTATGTCCTCTACCAGCAGTACCACCATTTCCAGTCGCTTGGCCTCTACCAAGGCGTTTAGTCGTGGATTTAACTGAACCTTTGGCAGGTCTTAAATTATGTAATTCCATAGTTTTAGTTTATTTCTTGTACAGAAACTAAATGTTTAACTTTATTGATCATTCCCATTAAGGAATTTGAAACTTCAAATTCATTGGAATGGCCAATTTTTCTTAAACCCATAGCTTCTAGTGTAAGCTTTTGGTTTTTTGGACGCTTGATAGCGCTCTTGGTTTTAGTAACTTTTATTCTAGCCATAATAATGTATCTTAACCATTAAATAATTTCTCGAGGGTAATTCCTCTTTGTTTAGCTATTTGATCTGCTCCTCTTAATTTAAGCAAAGCGTCAAAAGTAGCCTTTACCATGTTGTGAGGGTTAGAAGATCCTTGATTCTTGGAAAGTACATCATGAACACCAACAGCCTCTAAAACCATACGTGTAGGTCCACCAGCAATAACACCAGTACCTGCAGAAGCTGGTAATAAAAATACTCTGGCACCACCATACTTGCCCAACTGTTCATGTGGCAAAGTAGATTTGTGCAAAGGAATCCTAACTAAGTTTTTCTTAGCATCTTCTACCCCTTTAGAAATAGCATCAGCAACTTCTTTGGATTTACCCAATCCGTGACCAACTACTCCATTTTCATCACCTACTACAACAATAGCGGAAAATCCAAAAGCTCTACCACCTTTGGTGACTTTAGTAACTCGTTGAACTCCCACTAAACGATCTTTAAGATCTAGTCCACCAGGTTTTACAGTTTCAACGTTTTTATAATCTTGATACATATTTTTAGAATTTTAAGCCTCCCTTACGAGCACCTTCGGCTAATGATTTAACTCTACCGTGGTATAAATAACCACTCCTATCGAAAGAAATTGAATCAATCTTTTTATCCAAAGCCTTTTTAGCTATGGCCTCACCAACAATAACAGAAGCTTCGCTTTTTGTTTTGTTAGCAACGTCGATTTCTTTATCTCTTGATGATGCAGAAGCAACTGTTATTGCATTTACATCGTCAATCAATTGCGCATAGATTTCGTTATTACTTCTGAATACGGAAAGTCTTGGTTTTACTGGAGTACCAGTAATAGTCTTTCTTATACGCTTGCGTATCTTGTGTCTTCTTTTTTCTTTAGAAAATCCCATAATTAAGCTGATTTACCTGCTTTTCTTCTTATATATTCACCAACATATTTAATACCTTTCCCTTTATAAGGTTCTGGTCTTCTAAATGAACGGATCTTAGCAGCGACTTGTGAAACAAGTTGTTTGTCAAATGACGTTAATTTAATAATTGGATTCTTACCTTTTTCTGAAATAGTTTCGAGTTGTACTTCAGATGCTAAATTTAGAACAATGTTATGAGAAAAACCAACAGCGATATCTAATTTTTGACCTTGATTGGTAGCTCTATATCCAACTCCAACAAGTTCTAATTCTTTAGTAAAACCTTTAGTTACTCCTTCTATCATGTTAAACACTAGAGACCTGTAGAGGCCATGCTTAGCTTTATGTGTTTTTTTATCGGAAGGTCTTTCAAAAAATATTTCATTATCCTCTATTTTGACCGTAATTTCTTGGAAAGTTTGTTTCAACTCACCAAGTTTACCCTTTACTGTTATAGTATCGACTGTTAAGTCGACTGTAACACCCTCTGGAATACTAATTGGACTGTAACCTATTCTTGACATAATTTTTGTCTTTTTAAATTAGTATACGTAACAAAGAATTTCACCTCCAACATGTTCTCTTTGAGCTTGTCTTCCAGTCATAACTCCCTTAGAAGTTGATACGATTGAAATTCCTAAACCATTTAAGACTCTAGGGATTTCTTCTGAACCGGAATACTTTCTCAAACCAGGTCTACTCACTCTCTGTAATTTTTTGATTACGGGATCGTTTGTAAACTTATCATATTTTAAAGCTATTTTAATAACACCTTGGTTTTCGGAGTCAATGAACTTGTAACTTAAAATATAACCCTGATCGAACAAAATTTTTGTGATCTCCTTTTTTAGGTTAGAAGCCGGTATTTCAACAACTCTGTGAGAAGCCAAAACTGCGTTTCTAACTCTAGTTAAATAATCTGCAACTGGATCAATATTCATTTTATTGCACTTTTTAAATTAATTACCAACTTGCTTTTTTAACCCCTGGTATTAGACCTTGGTTAGCCATTTCTCTAAATGTAACTCGAGAAAGACCAAATTGTCTCATATATCCCTTAGGTCTACCTGTAAGCTTGCATCGGTTATGCATTCTCACTGGAGAAGCATTCTTAGGTAGTTTTTGTAAGCCTTCAAAGTCTCCAGCTTCCTTCAAAGCTTTTCTTTTTTCGGCGTATTTTTCGACCGTTTTTTGGCGTTTCACCTCACGGGCTTTCATTGATTCTTTTGCCATAATTATTTCTTTTTAAATGGTAATCCCAATTCAGTCAATAATGATTTTGCCTCTTGATCGGTATCTGCTGATGTGACAAAACTAATATCCATCCCTTGAATTCTATTCACTCTATCAATGTTTATTTCAGGAAAGATAATTTGCTCAGTTATTCCTAAGTTATAATTTCCTCTACCATCAAATCCATCTGATTTGATACCGCTGAAATCTCTTACTCGTGGAAGAGCTGAAGTGATTAGTCTATCCAAAAATTCGTACATTCTATATCCGCGAAGAGTCACTTTAACACCTATAGGCATTCCCTTTCTTAATTTGAAAGAAGCAACATCCTTTTTTGATATAGTCTGAACAGCTTTCTGACCCGTAATTGTTGAAAATTCTTCAATAGAATGATCTATTAATTTTTTATCAGAAATCGCAGCTCCAACACCTCTACTTAAAACTATTTTCTTAAGTCTAGGTACCTCCATAGTATTAGAATAACTAAACTCTTCACGAAGAGCAGGAAGTATTTTGCTGTTATATTCTTCTTTTAATCTTGGTACGTAACTCATAATTAAATAGCTTCATTGGTTTTCTTAGCAACTCTAATCCTTTTTCCATCTTCAACTTTAGTTCCTAATCTTGTGCTCTTACCTTCTTTGGTAATAAGAGATAAATTAGACATGTGAATCGGTGCTTCTTTCTTGGTGATTCCACCTTGTGGATTAGTTGCAGAAGGTTTTTGATGTTTGGAAATCATATTGATTGCCTCAACAATAGCCTTTTCTTTTTTTACAAGTATATCTAGTATTTTACCTTCTTGTCCTTTGTGATCACCAGCTATAACTCTAACTTGATCACCTTTTTTTATTCTACTTCTTTTCATAATGATAGATTAAAGCACCTCTGGTGCAAGTGAAACAATTTTCATAAACTGATTTTCACGAAGCTCTTTAGCAACCGGGCCAAATACACGTGTTCCTCTCATCTCTCCTGTTGGGTTTAATAAAACGCAGGCATTGTCGTCGAAGCGAATGTAAGATCCATCTGGGCGTCTTACTTCCTTTCTAGTTCTTACAACCACGGCTGTAGAAACAGCACCTTTCTTAATATTACCATTTGGAGTAGCTTCTTTAACGCTGACTACAACTTTATCGCCAACTGAAGCATATCGCCTATTCGTACCACCAAGGACACGAATAACTAAAACTTGCTTAGCACCAGTATTATCTGCTACTCTTAATCTTGATTCTTGTTGTACCATAGTTATTTAGCTCTTTCAATTATGTCAACCAATCTCCAACGTTTTGTCTTGCTGAGAGGCCTAGTTTCCATAATTCTTACGGTATCTCCGTCGTTACAGTCATTCTTTTCGTCATGCACAACATATTTTTTCGTTTTTAAAACGAACTTACCATACATTGGATGCTTTATTTTCTTGACTTCAGAAACGACAATGGATTTATCCATTTTGTTGCTTGTCACAACACCGATACGTTCTTTTCTTAAATTTCTTTTTTCCATTGTAAGTAGAATTAATCTAATTCTCTTTTTGTGATTTCGGTAGCGATTCTCGCAATTGATCTTCTAACTTTTTTAAGCTCAGAAGGATTTTCTAAAGGAGAAAGTACGTGGGTCATTTTCAAATCGGACAACTTTGTCTTATTATTTGTGAATTCCTCGTGTAATTCTTCTACCGAAAGTTCTTTTACTTCAGATTGTCTCATCTTTATTTATTCTTGATAATCTCTAGCGACTATGAATTTTGTTTTAACAGGTAATTTTTGTGCTGCTAATCTAAGTGCTTCTTTTGCGACACTTTGAGGAACACCTCCGATTTCAAATAAAATACGACCAGGCTGTACAACAGCTACCCAATATTCTACAGAACCCTTACCCTTACCCATACGGACTTCAAGAGGCTTTTTAGTAATAGGCTTATCTGGGAAAATCTTAATCCAGATAGAACCTTCTCTTTTCATGTAACGAGTTGCTGCGATACGTGAAGCCTCAATTTGTCTTGCAGTAACAAAGGAAGTATCTAAAGATTTAATTCCAAAAGTTCCGTTTGAAAGTCTGTGTCCTCTCTGTGTGACCCCTTTCATCCGACCCTTTTGCTGCTTGCGAAATTTTGTTCTTTTAGGCTGTAACATCTCTTATATTAATCTTTAATGATTATTTTCTACGACGAGCTTTTGGTCGTCTCGCTTTTCCTTTGGTATCGCTATTAGCAAGGCCAACCAATGGAGATAACTCACGCTTTCCATATACTTCCCCTTTCATGATCCAGACTTTGATACCCAATCTACCGTATGTAGTGTGAGATTCCACCAAAGCATAATCGATGTCTGCTCTAAACGTTGACAAAGGAATACGTCCTTCTTTATAAGTTTCAACGCGAGCCATTTCTGCTCCGTTTAAACGTCCAGATACTTGAATTTTAATACCTTCTGCATTCATTCTTATAGCTGCTGCAATGGCCATTTTTGTAGCTCTCCTGTAAGAAATTCTGTTTTCAACTTGTCGTGCCACACTGGTAGCTACAAGAAAAGCATCTAATTCAGGTCTCTTGATCTCAAAGATGTTGACCTGGACTTCCTTATCCGTAATGTTTTTAAGTTCCTCTTTTAACTTGTCTACTTCCTGTCCACCTTTCCCAATAATAATACCAGGTCTAGCAGTAGTAATAGTAACGGTTACAAGTTTAAGAGTACGCTCAATAATTACGCGCGAAACACTAGCTTTTGATAAACGTGCATGGATATACTTTCTAATCTTATGATCTTCCGCAAGATTATCACCATAATCGTTACCTCCGTACCAGTTGGATTCCCATCCTTTAATGATACCAAGTCTATTGCCGATTGGATTTGTTTTTTGTCCCATAGTCTATCTAGCTTTCAGTGTTAATTTTTTCTCCTAGTATAAGAGTGACATGATTTGAACGTTTACGTATTCTATGAGCACGACCTTGTGGTGCTGGGCGAAGACGTTTTAACATACTGCCACTATCTACTTTAATTTCCTTTATAAAAACTTTGGCTTGCTCTAAATCTGCATCCTCATTTTTAGCTTGCCAATTGGCAATGGCAGAAAGAACTAACTTCTCTAATCTACCTGATGCAATTTTAGTACTAAACTTTAGTATTTGCAAAGCGTGAGCAACATCTTTCCCTCTAACTAAATCGGCTACTAGCCTCATCTTACGCGGAGAGGTTGGACAATTATTCAATTTTGCAATAGCAAGTTGACTTTTTTCCTCCTTAAGCATTTCTGCTTTATTTCTTTTTCTTACTCCCATTGTTCAACTATTTTTTTCCTTTATTCTTTGAACCCTGATGACCACGAAAAGTACGGGTTGGAGAAAATTCTCCAAGCTTGTGACCTACCATGTTTTCTGTGATAAAAACAGGTACAAATTGTCTACCGTTGTGGACACCAAAAGTCTGACCAACGAAATCAGGAGTAATGGTGGATGCTCTTGACCATGTTTTGATTACAGATTTTTTACCTGAATCTAGGTTCTGAGCAACTTTCTTATCTAATTTATAATGGACAAAAGGTCCTTTCTTTAATGAACGTGCCATATCTTATTTCTTTTTACGTTCTATGATGTGCTTATTACTAGGCTTTGTCTTAGAACGTGTTTTATATCCTTTAGCAGGAATACCATTTCTTGATCGTGGATGACCACCTGAAGATTTACCTTCACCTCCACCCATTGGGTGATCGACTGGATTCATCACTACAGGTCTTGTTCTTGGTCTTCTCCCTAACCATCTACTTCTACCAGCTTTACCAGATATAGTTAACTGGTGATCACTGTTTGATACAGATCCTACAGTCGCTATACATGAAGATAATATCATTCGGGTTTCACCAGAAGGAAGCTTTATCGTTACGTATTTACCATCTTTGGCCATCAATTGTGCAAAAGTACCAGCACTACGAGCCATAACAGCTCCTTGCTCAGGTCTTAATTCTACACAAGAAATAATAGTTCCAAAAGGTATTTGAGATAGTGGCATCGCATTTCCTATTTCAGTGGGAACTTGAGAAGCACCAGAAACTATTTTCTGTCCTACTTTTATTCCACTAGGGGCAACGATATATCTTTTCTCACCATCATCATAATTCAATAAGGCGATAAAAGCTGTTCTGTTGGGATCGTATTCTACGGTCATAACTTCAGCTTGGATATCTTTCTTATCTCTTTTAAAGTCGATAATTCTGTAACGCTTTTTATGACCACCACCAATGTAGCGCATAGTCATTTTCCCTTGGTTATTTCTACCACCGGAACGTTTACGAGAAGCAAGCAAAGATTTCTCAGGCTTACTAGCAGTAATAGCGTCAAAGCCATTAGCAACCTTAAATCTCTGTCCTGGTGTATTTGGTTTTATTTTTTTAACCGACATGTTTTAAATTTATAGATTACTATACAAATCAATTGTTTCTCCTTCAGCTACTTTTATAATAGCCTTTTTGTATGCCGATGTTCTTCCGGTTACCATTCCCGTTTTAGTATAACGAGATTTGATTTTTGGAATTACATTCAACGTACGCACTCCTTCAACCGTAACGCCGTAAGCTGACTCAACAGCCTCCTTTATTTGGATTTTATTAGCGTTGCGATTTACAACAAAAGTAAAAGCATTTCTTAATTCGCTTTCATTTGTTGCCTTCTCTGTAATAATTGGTTTTACCAAGATGCCCATAGCCATTATTTGTTCAGATTATTTTGTAATTCATCTAATCTGCTTTCAGATATTAATAAAACATTGCTGTTCATAATATTGTAAGTGTTTAATTCAGAGACATTTACAACCTTAGCAGTTTTTAAATTACGGGACGACAAATATACGTTTTTATTCGTTTCATCCAAAACGATCAAAGATTTTTTGTCTCTAATGTTCAGATTATCAAGAAGATTTAAAAAATCTTTGGTCTTCGGAGCATCAAATCCAAAATCTTCAACAATCATCAATTGATTGTTTTTAAGTTTCTGAGATAGGACTGTTTTCCTTGCAAGACGTTTAAGCTTCTTATTTAATTTAAAGTGATAATCTCTAGGTCTAGGACCAAATATACGACCACCACCTCTAAAAATAGGAGATTTAATACTACCTGCACGGGCTGTACCCGTTCCTTTTTGTTTCTTGATCTTTCTTGTACTACCAGCGATCTCTGCTCTCTCTTTTGCTTTGTGCGTTCCTTGGCGTTTATTAGCCAAGTGCTGCTTTACATCGAGATAAACGACATGATCATTAGGTTCCAATCCAAAAACAGATTCAGAAAGTTCGACCTCTCTGCCTGTTTCTTTTCCTTTTATATCTAATACTGATACTTTCATTACTTCTGAATAGTTACATAAGTGTTGTTATGTCCAGGTACACAGCCCTTGATGACAATCAAGTTTTTTTCTGGAACCACTTTCAACACTCTTAGATTTTGAACTTTTACTTTTTGACTTCCCATTTGTCCAGCCATTCTCATTCCTTTGAAAATACGAGCCGGATATGAGGCAGCACCTACAGAACCTGGAGCCCTCAACATACTTTGTTGGCCGTGAGTTCTTTCTGAACCTGCAAAGCCATGACGTTTTACAACTCCTTGGAATCCTTTACCTTTAGATGTAGCACTTACGTCTACAAATTCATTTTCTTTAAATAAGTCTACAGTGATGTGATCACCTAACTTATACTCTTCTTTAAATCCTTGGAATTCTATGACTTTTCGTTTGACAGAACTACCAGCTTTCTTAAAGTGACCTAAGTCAGCTTTTGTGGCATTTTTGTCTGATTTGTCATCGAAACCAAGTTGAAGCGCTTCATACCCGTCAACCTCGTTGGTTCTGACTTGGGTAACTACACATGGTCCAGCTTCTATGACGGTACATGGAATATTCTTTCCATTCTCATCGAAGAGGCTAGTCATGCCGATTTTTTTTCCTATTAACCCAGACATAATTAATTTTTGATTATTACTATTTATTTAAAAAAAATTCAGGCCCGAAAAAAACCTTCGACCTGAATGTATTTTTCCTCCGTTTTTCCCTCGTCAAATGCTCGGGACATGTTACCCTAAACCTAGTTTAGGATTTGTTATTGAAAAGTTTCATTAAGGAACCTTTCAATATTTAGATTAAACCTTGATCTCTACTTCTACACCACTTGGTAACTCAAGCTTCATCAAAGCATCGATAGTTTTTGATGAAGAGCTATAGATATCTAATAATCGCTTAAAAGAATCTAATTGAAATTGCTCTCTCGCTTTCTTGTTAACGTGTGGAGATCTTAACACAGTGAAGATTTTACGTTGCGTAGGTAATGGAATTGGCCCAGTTACCACAGCACCAGTTGTCTTAACTGTTTTGACAATTTTCTCAGCAGATTTATCTACTAAGTTATAGTCATATGATTTTAGTTTAATTCTTATTTTTTGACTCATAATAAGTTCTAGTTATTCGTTTAAACCTTTAGCATTTTTGATTACTTTCTCAGAAATACTGGAAGGTGTTTCTTCAAATTTTAAAAATTCCATTGTGGATGTTGCACGACCCGATGATAAAGTTCTCAACGTGGTTACATAACCAAACATTTCTGAAAGCGGTACATCAGCTTTTATGATTTTCGCACCAGATCTATCGGACATGTCATTGACTTGACCTCTTCTTCGGTTCAAATCCCCAACGATATCTCCCATGTTCAACTCTGGAGTCACAACTTCTACTTTCATAATAGGCTCGAGAACAATAGCTCCTGAAGCTTTTGCTGCTGACTTATAACCCAACTTTGCAGCAAGTTCAAAAGAAAGTTGATCAGAATCCACAGGGTGAAAAGATCCATCCAAAAGAGTTACTTTTAATGTATCCATTCTAAATCCAGCAAGAGGACCATTCTTCATAGCGTCTGCAAATCCTTTTTCTACAGCAGGAACGAATTCTTTAGGAATTCTACCTCCTTTAATTTTATCGACAAATTGTAAACCAGCACCCTCGAAATCTTCATCAACAGGTCCCATTTCAAATAGAATATCAGCAAACTTACCACGACCACCAGATTGTTTCTTGTAAACTTCTCTATGGTTTGCAGTTTTAGTTACAGCTTCTTTATATTCAACTTGAGGCTCACCTTCGTTCACTTCAACATTAAATTCACGCTTTAACCGATCCACTAAGATTTCGATGTGAAGCTCACCCATACCAGATATAATTGTTTGGCCTGAAACTTCATCCGTTTTAACTTTAAAAGTAGGGTCTTCTTCAGCGAGTTTACCTAAAGCAACGTTTAGTTTTTCAACATCAGCTTTGGTTTTAGGCTCAACAGCTATACCGATAACTGGCTCTGGAAACGACATAGATTCTAGAACAAGTGGATTTTTAAGATTTGTAAGTGTATCACCAGTCTTGATATCCTTGAAACCAACAGCAGCTCCAATATCTCCAGCCTCAATGTAATTAATTGGCTCTTGTTTGTTAGCGTGCATTTGGTACATTCTTGAAATGCGTTCTTTTTTACCAGAACGGTTATTCAATACATATGAACCTGCCTCTAATCTACCAGAATAGGCTCTAAAAAAGGCTAAGCGACCTACAAAAGGATCTGTAGCAATTTTAAAAGCTAAAGCTGAAAAAGGAGAATCTACATGAGGTTTTCTTGTTTCTACTTCACCAGTATCAGGATTGTGTCCTTCAATAGCCTCAACATCTACTGGAGATGGAAGATATCTCATTACAGCGTCAAGCATAGCTTGTACACCTTTATTTTTAAAAGCGGAGCCGCACATCATTGGTATGATAGACATATCGATAGTTGCAGCTCTTAAAGCAGCTATAATCTCATCTTCACTAATGGAGTTTTCATCTTCAAAAAACTTCTCCATCAATTGATCATCATACTCAGCAACAGCTTCAACGAGTTCGGTTCTATATTTTGTAACTTCAGCTTCTAACTCAGCAGGAATATCGATTTCTTCATAAGTCATACCGAAATCATCTTCATTCCAAACAATCGCTTTCTTAGAAATCAGGTCAACAACTCCTTTAAAATCAATTTCATCACCAATTGGAACTTGTAAGGGTACAGGATTACCTCCTAACATCTCTCTAACTTGATTACATACCATAAAGAAATTAGCACCCTGTCTATCCATCTTATTTACGAAACCAAGACGTGGAACTTTATACTTATCAGCTTGTCTCCAAACAGTTTCGGATTGTGGCTCAACACCATCTACCGCACTAAACAAAGCAACAACACCATCCAAAACCCTCAAAGAACGCTCTACTTCAACAGTGAAGTCTACGTGTCCAGGAGTATCGATGATATTGACCATATAATCTTGATCTCTATAAAGCCATGTACAATGCGTAGCAGCAGAAGTAATAGTAATACCTCTTTCCTGCTCCTGCTCCATCCAGTCCATAGTGGCTGCACCATCATGAACTTCACCTATTTTGTGGCTTATACCTGTATAATAAAGAATACGCTCAGTAGTTGTTGTTTTACCAGCATCAATATGAGCAGCAATTCCTATATTTCTAGTAAATTTTAAATCTCTTTGTGCCATTATTTAGAATCTAAAATGTGAGAATGCTTTGTTGGCTTCAGCCATTTTATGTGTGTCTAAGCGTTTTTTAACGGCTGCACCTTCTTCTTTAGAAGCTGCCATAGACTCACCAGCTAATTTAGCTGCCATGGTTTTTTCATTTCGCTTTCTAGAATACCCTATCAGCCATTTCATAGCGATAGATATTTTTCTGTCTGGTCTTATTTGTGAAGGAATTTGAAAGGTAGCACCTCCAACACGTCTACTTCTAACTTCAACATGGGGCATTACATTAGATAATCCTTCTTTCCAAATTTCCAAAGCAGATTTTTCATCGTTCTGCTTTTTCTCTTCAATAATATCCATTGCATCATAAAATATTTTGAAAGCAATTGATTTTTTTCCGTCCCACATCATCATATTTACGAATCGGGTTACCAACTGATCATGAAACTTAGGATCTGGAAGTATAGGACGTTTTTTGGCCTGTCTTTTTCTCATTTCTTTACTTTAACTCTGATTATTTTTTAGGTCTCTTAGCTCCATACTTGGATCTGCGCTGTAAACGACCTTCTACTCCTGCTGTATCTAAAGCACCACGAACAATATGATACCTTACACCAGGTAAATCTTTAACTCTCCCACCTCTAACTAATACTATCGAATGCTCCTGTAGATTATGTCCTTCACCTGGAATGTATGCGTTTACTTCCTTACCATTTGTTAATCTAACACGAGCAACTTTACGCATTGCTGAGTTAGGTTTTTTTGGTGTAGTCGTGTAAACTCGCGTACAAACTCCACGTCTTTGAGGACAAGAATCTAAAGCCGCCGATTTGCTCTTCTTAGTCATCTTGGTTCTTCCTTTTCTTACTAACTGTGAAATTGTTGGCATAGTTTTACTTGTATTGTTTAAAAAAACTCTTATTTTTAAGGTCTGCAAATGTATATATATAATTCTGAATAACAAATTATAATTGATTAATTTTCAGCAATTAAGACATTTCAAGATTCTTGGGCTCTTCTTTAATTTACAATCCAATTCAACATTATAGAATTAAACACACACTTCACCTATAAAAATCGTTTAAACATCTACACAATCGCAAAAACAACCTAGACTTCTAAAGCAAATGCCTAAACTATTTTTTACTTTTTTATGCCTTGTGGGCTTTGCTTTTTATTCATACGGCCAGACTATACATTTACAGATCAATACCATTGACGGGGCTTTGCTAAGCTCAAAGCAGTACGACCTAAAATCCTTCAATGCTGCAGAAGACAAATTAAAACTAAAAATTGATAGTTTGAAAAGAATTGGGTATCCCTTCTTAGAGTTAAACCAAAAAATTACAGATAAAAAACTTCTAGCCACTATCCGTTTAAATCCAAAAATAGATTCTTTATTTATAGCGATAAAAAAAGAAGACTCAAATTATATTCCCGAGAGTATTAAAATCGATGATTTAGAAATCGGTTTGCCCTTCCATGAAGTTGAACTTTTTCAGAAAACTATCATTAAGGAATTAAAGGCTCAAGGCCTATCTTTTGGCAAATCATTTTTAACAGAACTGGAGTTTAAAAATAATCATGCTTTAAATGCGAATCTTGTCATAGAAAGCGGCCTAAAAAGAAAAATTGATAAAATAAATATAAAGGGTTACGAATCTTTACCTAAAAGCTATGTATCCTATCTTACAGATCTTAAAATAGGATCTGAATTCGTGGAATCACGAATTCAACAGAAAACAGAAAGACTCGGAAACATCCCTTTCATCTCTGTTAAAAGGCCTACTGAAGTTTTATTTAGGAAAGACTCTACAGAGCTCTTCCTTTATTTAGAGAAATTCAATTCCAACACCTTTGATGGTTTTCTGGGTTTTGGAAATAATGAAAACAACAACTTCGAAGTAAACGGCTATTTAAACATGGTGCTTCTAAATAATCTAAATTTTGGAGAACGCCTTGGAATAATTTATAAAAACGATGGTGATGGGCAGCAAACTTTTGAAGGAAATATCGAGTTGCCATTTGTATTTAGCTCACCCGTAAGCCTTGGAGCGGACTTAAGAATCTTTAGAAGAGACTCTGCATTTTCCAATAGCTCACAAACTGTAGAATTAAAGTATTACCTCAATGAAAAACTCAGCCTAAAAGGCACCGCAGAATTCACAAACTCAACAAGTCTAGAATTGGAAGACTTAAATTCAGTATCAGCAATAGAAAGTTACGACTCTTCGTTCTTTGGGATTGGTGTAGAATTTATAAAACTGAGTCCGAGACAAGTTTTTGGGGTAAATACGTTTGTTGATGTAAATCTAACTTTAGGTAACAGAAAAACCGAAAAAAACACAGAGCAGTACAGACTCACTTTTAGTAGCCAGCACCTGTTCGACATCAATTACCGCAACAAACTTTATCTGAATTTACGTAGCCAAATTTTAATTTCTGATAACTATCGCAACAATGAATTATTTCGCTTTGGAGGTGTTAACTCTATACGTGGATTCGCAGAAAACAGCCTTTTAGCCTCAAGGTTTGTAGTGCTACAAACTGAATATAGATACATCTTAGACGCAAATTTGTACGCAAATACTGTTATTGATATTGGAAATTATAAAGATAGGCTCAATAATGTTAACGAAAACATAGTGGGATACGGTGTGGGAATTGGACTAAAGTCAAAAGCAGGAATTTTTAATCTTATCATAGCAAACTCTATATCTAACGTGCAGGAGTCTACCTTTTCAAACACAAGAATACATATCAATTTCACATCTTTTTTTTAAAATACATTAAGTTGATATTAAGTTTTAACATGTTTTTTATTAAAATAATGCTAATATAAGTTGTAGGATTAACTTTATTTTTTGATTTTTGGCGTAGGCTAATTCAAATAAACACAAACATGAAAACAAAGTTAAATGGAATTCTAACACTTTTTCTAGTGTTACTTGTGCAGATTACCTTTGCACAAACAAAAGAGGTGACCGGAACGGTGACCGACGACTCTGGGTTACCCCTTCCGGGAGCAAACGTTTTAATTGAGGGGACAAACAAAGGGACTCAAACTGATTTTGATGGAAACTATTCAATAGAAGCAGAAGAGAATCAAAAACTAGTCTTCACTTATATCGGTTTTACAACTATGACTGTTAATATAGGTGCAAAGTCGGTTATTAATGTGAAAATGGAAACTGGTGAATCACTAGATGAAGTTGTCGTTGTAGGTTTTGGTACAACTAGAGAGAAAAAATCCTTAGGTTATGCAGTGAGTTCTGTAAAATCCGAAGGTTTAGAGCAACGAACTGAGGGTGACCTTGGCCGTGTTCTTACTGGTAAAGCTTCAGGAATTGTGGTCAACAACACAAGTGGTATTTCTGGATCTGCAACCAATATTAACATTAGAGGTTATAACTCTGTCAATGGGTCTAATCAACCTTTGTTTATTGTAGATGGTATACCTATTTCTAACGATACCAATAACGTAGGGAGTTTTGTTAATGGAAACTCTGGATCTTCAAGATCTTTCGACTTAGATCCTAATTCAATCGCAAGCGTTTCTGTGCTAAAAGGTTACGCAGCTGCTACGGTTTATGGATCTGCAGGTAAAAATGGTGTTATTTTAATCACTACAAAAGCTGGTGCTGCTGGAACATCTAAAAAGAAGAATGAAATCAGTATTTCTCAAGGTCTCTTTTTTAATGAAATTGCTTCATTACCTGACTATTCAGAAAAATATGGAAATGGTTTTGATGGATCTTTTGGAAATTTCTTTTCCAACTGGGGCCCAGGATTTAAAGAACAAGGCTTTGGTGGTTGGGGTGCTTCAACAAGTGGTATTAGCGCAGATGGGACGTATAATCATCCCTATAACAGAGAAAACTTAGCTAGTGTTTTTCCAGAATTTCAAGGTCAAACTTTACCATGGGAAGCCCAACCAAATAATGTAAAAGATTTCTTTAGAACAGGTGTAGTAAGAAATACTTCTGTAAATATCGCCAGTAGTTCGGATGATAATAAAGTATCTTATAACGTAAACTTCGGCCATCTAGACGATGATGGATTTACGCGTGGGAATAGTTCAACTAGAACCAACTTTTCTGTAGGTGGTAGAGCTATACTATCAAACAAGTTTACCGTTAATAGTACCATTAACGTAAGTAGAACTAACTTTAAAACTCCTCCAGTCGCAAGAAGCACAGGCTCAGGTACGACAGGAACTGGTTTATCAGTATTTGCTGATATATTTTATACCCCAAGAAACGTTCCTTTAATGGATCTTCCTTACCAGAATCCTGTAACAGGAGCTAGTGTTTACTATAGGAATGATGAGGCCATCGTCAATCCGAATTGGACAGTTGACAATAGTTTTGTAAATCAAGTTACAACAAGACTTAATTCAGCTCAAACATTAAGTTACGAGATCAATGAAAATTTAAATGCATTATACCGTTTTGGTCTAGATGTTTACTCAGAACGAAATGAAAATGGTACGAATATTGGAGCAAACTCAGGTCCTATCTTAGGAGCTTATTCTTCTTATACGAATACCAATATTGTGATGGACCACAATTTCCAATTAAATGGAGATTATGATTTGAGTTCAGACTTTAATTTAAATTTCACATTGGGTGCAACTTCAAGATATCGAAAATTTGATCAAGATGGTGTAAATAGCTCTGGACAAATAGTCTTTGATGTATTTAGACATTTTAACTTTAGAGAACAAACACCACAACAATTTCAAACTTTTCAGAATATTGTAGGAGTTTATGGGGTTGCAGATTTAGAATATAAAGACTATTTATATTTGAATGTATCGGCACGTAACGATTGGGTATCCAATCAAATAAACAATTCTCAGTTTTATCCTAGTACAAGTGTTTCATTCTTACCTACATCAGCTTTCGAGGATTTAAGAAGTAAAAACGGATTAAACTTTTTAAAATTAAGAGCAGGTTATGGAACTTCAGCTGGATTTGCCGCAGGTTTTCCAACTGTAAATACGTTACCTCTTAATGCCAGGTTCTTTACACCTCAAGGAGGAAGTTCACCAATTGCTAATAATTCTTTGTCAAGAACTCTAGCAAACACTGAAATTAGACCAGAGCTTTATGAAGAATATGAATTAGGTATAGAAGGTAGAGCTTTTAACAATAGAGTTACTTTTGACTTATCTTATTTCCGAAGAAGTACTACTGATTTAATTATAGATAGACCACTACCAGCAACGACAGGTTTTACATCTACACAATTTAATATTGGTAAGATAGAAGGCTATGGGTTTGAAGGTGATCTTGGTTTAAAAGTAATTCAAAATGAAGGAAACGGATTCAATTGGGATGTAAATGTAAATTACACAAAAATTAGATCCAATGTAGTAGATTTAGGAATTGAAGGTACAGATGATCCATTAGATAGCGCTATTCCTTATGCTGGTTTTACCAACTTAGGTAATGCTGCTATTGAGGGTTTACCATTTGCAACGATGATTGGTTCAACTATAGCTAGAGATGAAGAGGGAAACAAATTAGTAAATTCATCAGGTCTATATGTCATAGATGAAGGTCCAAATGTAATTGGTGATGCAACACCAGATTTCTTGGCTAATTTCTCAACAATCTTATCCTACAAGAATATTACCTTTAATGCTTTAATCACTTACCAGCATGGTGGTGATATCTATTCAGAAACTATCGGTACTATGTTAGGTAGAGGTTTAACTACAGATACAGACAATAGGCTAGACACCTATATACTTCCCGGTATAAATGAAGTAACTGGACAGATAAACTCAACTCAAATCAATAACTCATCTTACTTTTTTGATGTTGTAGGTCTTCAGGGAGCATCCGAGTTAAAAGTTTACGATGCTTCGGTTGTTCGTTTACAAGAAGTATCCATAGCGTATTCGTTTCCTAAAGAATGGTTAGAATCTACACCATTTGGAAGTTTATCTTTTTCTGTAGTTGGAAACAATTTATACTTTAATGCGCCTAACACGCCTGATGGTGTAAATTTCGATCCAAACGTCATAGGTACTGGTGTAGGTAATGGTAGAGGTTTCGACTTTATAAATGGTCCAAGTGGAAAACGATATGGATTTAATTTAAAAGCAACATTTTAATAAAATATATAAAAATGAAAAATATAAAATATTTAATAATTCTGGCGATAGGTCTTATAGCCTTTAACTCCTGTGAAACAGTAGAGTTAGATAAAAGGGAAAATCCTAACGCTTTGAGTCCATCCCAAGCTGATATTAATCTTACAATGAACGCGATTCTTGTTCGTTTAGGAGAATTTTCAGAGGAAACTGGTGAGTATGGATCAGAACTAACCAGAATAAGAAACATGTCTGGTAATAACTACCGAAACGTCTATAGTCCTGCTACCTTCAACAATATATGGGATGATGCGTTTGCTGATATTATAAATGACATCAGACAAATGAATACCCAGATTGATGGTTTAGAAGGTGAGTTTGAAAAGCATAAAGCTGTAGGAAAAGTAGTAGAAGCTTACCTTATCGTCACTCTAGTAGATTATTTTGGAGATATACCTTACACTGAAGGTTTTGATACTTCAAATTTGACCCCTGCTGTTGATGATGGAAGTGTAGTTTACCAAGCGGCTTTAGACTTATTAGACGGTGCAATTGTCGAATTTGGACTAGACACTACTGTTGAGCTAGCAAACGACTTTTTTTATGACAATAACTACGAAACGTGGGTAAAGTTGGCGAATACTCTAAAAATGAAAATTTACATCCAACAGAGATTGGTTAATCCAAATGCTATCGCTCAGTTTGATGCTATTGCATCTACAGGAAACTTTATTACTGAAGGAGAAGATTTTTCTTTTAATTGGGGAAGTAACCTTGATAACCCAAACTCAAGACACCCTCTTTATAATGATCAGTACGCTCCAGGTGGCCCTTCACAACATTATATGTCAAACTGGTTAATGGACAGAATGGTAAATGGTCAGGATGTAAGAGATCCAAGACTTAGATATTATTTTTACAGACAAGTAGATGATGTAGCTTCTAATGTTGGAGAAGCCGGTAATGAAAAGCGATGTGTGGTTCAAACAATACCTCCTCATTATTTTGCAGGTGGAGAAGTATACTGTATTATAGATAATAATGAGGGCTTATGGGGAAGAGACCATGGAAGTCAAGAAGGAATTCCTCCAGATGGATTTTTAAGAACAGCTTTCGGTATCTATCCTGCAGGAGGTCGCTTTGATGACGATTCATTTAAAACTATTGATGGTACTGATTATGGTGCTGAAGGAAATGGAGTCTCTCCAATTATCCTTGCTTCATCTGTAGATTTTTGGAGAGCTGAAGCTGCTTTATATGGTGGATCAGGTTCTGCAGATCAGTTTTTAGAAAGTGCAATGACTAAGCATATCAATTATGTAAGGACTTTTGCAGGAAGAAGTGCTGCTGGATTTGACGAAACTTTCGTACCTGAGGCTTCCCAAGATGGAGATTATATCGCTTCTGTATTAACAGATTTTAATAGTACAGGAAATGTAAATGATCGTTTAGACGTTTTAGGTGAGCAATTTTTTATCTCTTTACTTGGTAACGGAACAGATGCTTATAACTACTACAGAAGAACAGGATCTCCTAGAGAAGTTCAGTCGAATATTGAGCCTTTACCTGGACCTTTTCCAAGATCTATGTGGTATCCTGCAAATGAAGTGACAGCTAATCCAAATGTGTCACAAAAAAATGATTTAACAGTCAAGGTTTTTTGGGACAATAATCCAGATAGTGGTTTTCCAGTTAACAATTAAAAACAAAAAAAATGAAAGCACTTTTAAGTAAAATCAGCTTATTTCTTATCCTTGTCCTTATTATTGGATGTAGTGATACTGATAAGCCTATAGATGCCCTCGGTGAGGGCACAACAAGAGGAACTGTTTTAAAAACAGTTGAAGATGAAACCAGCTTAGAATTTAATGTTGGAGTTGCAAACTTAGTCACTATTGCTGCTGAAGTCATAGACCAAAGAGGACAAGATTTTGAAAAAGTAGATGTATTTGTCAGTTTTGTTGATAACAACTTTGATGAAAACGATCCAGAAAATGCTGATGGATCTAAAGAAGAAGTTCTATTTGGTAGTTTAAATTCTGAAGACTTTGATACCAGTGGAGAATATCCTAAACTGAATTTCGAATTTACTGAGGTTGACTTAAACAACACTTTGGGAATAACTGGAGATGATTATACCGGTGGAGATCGTTTTAATGTAAGATTAGAATTGGTTATGACTGATGGCAGAATATTCACCTCGACAAACGCAAATAATGTTGTAACAGGTGGTCCGTTTTTCCGTTCTCCTTTTCAATATGACGTTAATGTGACTTGTTTTATACCAGACGATTATTTAGTCGGCGAATATTTAATGGAACGAATCAGCGATCAGGAAAGCCCTTTTGGTGATTCAATCACCCAAGAGGGAGAAGTTGTGACCATTACAAAAAATGGAGCAGATAGATCTTTTGAATTTGTTTATTTCCCTGGAGCATTTGATTTTGGTCAAATAATGACTCTTTCATTAATATGTAATGAAATTTTCATCTCTAGTAGTGCAGTTGGCGGAACCCTTGGATGTGGAGACGGATCTATTGGTCAATCAACGCCTGATATTCCATCAACATACGATATCGAAAATGATACAGAACTTATCGTTGAGATTTTAGATTTCGAACCAGATGCAGGTTGTGGAACTGGAAGTTACCCCGTAACTTTAAGATTTACAAAACAAACTGGAAACTAAAATTTGATAATTTTAAAAATTCTAAAGCCGCTTCATTTTGAAGCGGCTTTTTTTATTTATAAAAAATAACTTGCGTTAAAGTATTAGAATACATACATTTAAAATAAAAAATGAAAAACTTATTAACATTATTGCTATTATATATTTCATTTAGTGCAGCAGCACAGATGAATCCTCAGGAATTTTTAGAAGAAAACCAGAGAATACAACAAGAAAAGCAAGACCGCATCACTAAATATTTGCGAATACATCCAAATACAATTTTAAAGAATGAGAACTCACTCCTATGGGATGTCATAGACAATCACCCCATCTACATTGAGGATTTCAATGCCAAAGCAGCAAAGGCGACAAGAACCACATTTTTGGCTCCAGATGGTGGATTGGGTTTAAGTCTAATGGGAAAAGGCTTAGACATCGGAATTTGGGAAGTTGGTGGAACACCACAACTCGATCATCCAGAATTCGTAGATAGAGTGGTCCAAGTGGATGATGAAGATGAAGTGAGCTTCCATGCTACACATGTTGCCGGAACACTCATTGCAAGCGGTCTAGATGAAGAAGCAAAAGGTATGGCTCCACTTGCAAGGTTAAGTTCGTTTGGAGCTTCAAATGATGTCGCTGAAGCTTTTAATGCTTCTACACAAAATGGTATGATTATATCCAACCATTCTTATGGAGTACCAGTAAGAAATGCTGATGGGGTAGAATGGCTGATGGGAGCTTATAGTTCAAGTTCAAGATTATGGGATGCCATTTCAAATAGCGCGACTCGTTATTTAGCAGTATTTGCTGCAGGAAACGACGGAAATGAAGAATATGCAGGAGGATTACAAGAAGGATATGATAAGCTTACAGGGAGTACAACCTCAAAAAACGTACTTGTTGTGGCTAATGCTAGACTTGTTAGTTTAGACGATGAAACAGGAGAAATGACAAATGCCTTTATGAATTCAAGTAGCTCACAAGGACCAACAGATGATGGTCGTATTAAACCAGATATAACAGGATTAGGAACATCCATTAAGTCTACAGCTCCAAATAGTAGTTATGGAAGAGCAACGGGGACTTCAATGGCTTCACCCAATGTGGCAGGATCTGCCACACTATTACAAGAGCTTTACAACAATTTAAACGGAAACTTTATGTTATCTTCCTCCTTAAAAGGGCTTATTTCAATAACAGCAGATGATGCTGGACCTTTGGGACCGGATCCTGTTTTTGGTTGGGGTGTAATGAATTCAAAAAGAGCAGCAGAAGCTATTATAAACAATCAAGATAGTGATGTAATTAAAGAGAGAACTTTAGCTCAAGATGAAATTCATACTCTAAAATTTGAGAATACATCTGGGCTGATTATGAAGGTGGCCATAGCTTGGAACGATCCTTCTGGAACTGCCTTGAATGGTGTTTATAATGATAGTGAACCCGACTTAGTAAATGATCTTGATCTAAGGGTGACAAATACAATAAATGATGAGGAAGAATATTTGCCATGGCTATTAAATATGAAGAACCTAGGAGGTCCTGCACTACTTGGAGACAATAGTGTAGACAATATTGAAATTATAGAAATAGATCAACAAGGTATATTTGATATAACAATATCACATAAGGATGAGTTGTCTCAAGAAGAGCAAGTTTATAGCCTTATTGTTCTAAACGGTAAAGAGCAAAATTTATCTAACTCAAATTTTGAATCTAATTCTATCACTTTCTGGCCTAACCCAGTTAATGATAATCTTAACATTACCACCAAAGATTTTGGATTTAGTAATGGTGTAAGTGTTTCAATCTATGATATGATAGGTCGAGAAATCTTAAAGGTGAGTGATTTCGGCGATCCCAATGCTTTGAGTGTAGATGTAAGCTCACTATCAAATGGTGTATATATTGTGAATTTAACGGATGGTCAACAAACTATCAATAGAAGAATCATCAAAGAATAAGTGGGTATTTTATAGGTTTACTAAAGGGATTGACATGATTTTGTCAATCCCTTTAGTAAACCTATAAAATTATGTAAAAATTCCACTTCATTTTTGGAATACATAGTAGTGCTAAAGCCCTAAGACAGAGCAAAGATATCAAAAATGATACTGAACTTATCATTGAGATTTAAGATTTTGAAGCAGATGCAGAGTGTGGAACTGAAAGTTACCAAGTAGACTTAAGATTCACAAAACAAACTGGAAACTAAAATTTGATAGTTTTTACAGACAAAAAATAACTTGTGTTAAAACATTAAAATACATACATTTAATAAAAAAATGAAAAACTTAATCACAGTATTCTTATTATATATTTCATTTAGTGCCACAACACAAATGAATTCTCAGGAGTTTTTAGAGGAGAACCAGGAAATACAACAAGAAAAACAAGACCATATTAATAGCTATTTGCAAATGCATCCAAATGCGATTTTAAAGAGTGAGAACACTCTCCTATGGGATGTCACAGACATTAACCCAATTTATATTGAGGATTATAATGCAGAAACAAGAAAAGCGACAAGGACAATATTTTTAGCTCCAAATGGTGGAAGCCCAGAACCCGATCATCCAGAATTGGTCATGAATGAAGGAAGAATGTTCGCCACGACAAACGATGATATTATTGTAACAGATGGTCCATTTTTCCGTTCTCCTTTTCAAGACAACACTAATGTGACTTGTTTTATACCAGAAGATTATTTTGTTGGTGAATACACGGTTGGACAAATATCAAAACAACAAAATGCTTTTGCTGGTCCTGCTTTTTCAGAAGCTGAACAAACTGTTACTGTTGAACGTAATGGGACTCAAAGAATATTTACTTACACTTATTTCCCTGAAAGTTTTGCTAGTGAAATTACGATAACACTCGATTTAATTTGTGGTGAAGTTTTCGTAACAGGAACAGGAAGTAACTTATCTTGTGATACAAATATATCTTTTATTGGACAATCTACACCTGAAGTCCTGTCGACTTATAGTGTCGAAAATGACATAGAGATTTTATTAGATCTTATAGATTTCGAACCAGATGGAGGTTGTGGAACAGGTGGTTACCCAGTAACCTTAAAATTTACAAAACAAAATTTATCTAATACAAAATTTGAATCGAATTCTATCTCTTTCTGGCCTAACCCGGTTAATAATAATCTTAACATTACCGCCAAAGATTTTGGGTTTAGTAATGATGTTAGCGTATCCATTTATGACATGATGGGTAAAGAAATCTTAAAGGTGAGTGATTTCAACGATCCCAATGCTTTAAGTGTAGATGTGAGCTCACTATCAAATGGTGTATATATTGTGAATTTAACGGATGGTCAACAAACTATCAATAAAAGAATCATTAAAGAATAAGTAAGTATTTTATAGGTTTACTAAAGGGATTGGCATAATTTTGTCGATCCCTTTTAACTTTAAAATTATGGAAGAGTCCCACGTCATTTTTGGAATACATAGCATTGTTGAAGCCTTAAGACAAGGCAAAGACATCGAAAAAATCATCTTATTACGGGATTCTGACAATCCTAAGCTTAAAGAGATTGAAGGTCTGGCAGAGCAGAACACAATAAAGGTATCCTACGTCCCCATTCAAAAGTTTAAAAAATACGAACAACTAAACCACCAAGGGGCTATTGCCCATACTTCAAAAATAAGCTATAGTGATTTTGAAGAAACTGTTGAAAAGGTTTTAGAAATCAAGGAAAAACCTTTGTTCTTACTTTTAGACGGTATTACCGATGTAAGAAACTTAGGAGCAATTCTAAGGACAGCAGAATGTACTGGTGTGGATGCAGTCATTCTTCCTAAGAGTGGAAGTGCTCAAGTCAACAACGAAACTATAAAAACCTCTGCTGGAGCAGCTTTTAATATTCCTATATGTAAAGTAAATCATCTTAAAGATGCTTTATTCTATTTAAAATCATCTGGTGTAGAAATTGTTGCGGTGACAGAAAAAACAAATACATCCGTTTATGAATTGGAACTCAATAAACCACTAGCTCTTCTTATGGGTGGTGAAGGAGAAGGAATCCAACCAAGCATACTCAAAATGGCTGATGTAAAAGGAAAACTTCCTATGTTAGGCAGTATAGAATCTTTAAACGTTTCCGTAGCCTGTGGTGTCATCTTATATGAATGCCTAAGGCAGCAAAATATGACAATTACCAAATAAATCACTCTTTATCCTCGGCCTTATAGTTGATTTCTATTTGATTTGCAGTTGAAGATTGTGAAAAGTTGGATTCTTTATGGTCTGTATCTAAAGGATTAAAATTGCCATTTTCATCAAATTGTTTCATAAATTCATCTTCTGAATTCGTTTTCTTAGGCTTATTATAAAGAGGAAGATCCAAAAAATGCGAAGATTTAAGAAAAAAGCTCAAAAGGAATCCAGAGCTAAATCCAGACAAATGGCCTTCCCAAGAAATGCCTGGTTCACCAGGCATAGTTCCCCAAACTAAACTTCCATATAAAAAGACCACGATAAGGGCTAGAGCGACTAGCCTATAATTTCTAGAGAGTATGCCTTTGAAAAACAAAAAAGAAGCTAAGAAATAAACTATACCGCTTGCTCCAATATGAAATGAAGGTCTTGCAATAATCCAAGTTAATACTCCTGAGCTAAGCAATCCAATAAGCAATGCTTTCCAGGCGATGTCTTTATAAAAATAAAATAAACTAGCTAAGAGAACTAGAAGCGGAATTGAATTTTTATAGAGGTGATCTATCCCACTATGAATGAATGGTGAAGCAAAAATACCAAATAGTCCTTTTACCTGTCTTGGGTAAACCCCAAAGGAGGTAAAGTTAAATCTAAACCTGATTTCAATCCAATAAACAATCCATAGTGAGAATACAATTAAAAGTGGCCATAGAATAGCTGAGGCTAAGGAAGATTGATGATGTTGGTCTATGGGGTTTTTGGTCTTCATAATTCAAAAGTATTAAAAAGCGACTATTAAATATAGCTCTGTTAAGAAATCATTTTAATAAAACAAGCTGAAAAGAAATTCTTAATTTTGAATCATGAAAGCACCTTTAGCTGAAAGATTACGACCAAAACAACTTTCCGATTACTTAAGTCAGACTCACCTTATTGGTGAAAAAGGAACTATTTCTCAAATGATAAAACGAGATTTAATACCGTCAATAATCCTTTGGGGACCTCCAGGCATTGGTAAAACCACCTTGGCAAACTTGATTTCTAAAGAAACCAAGAGAAGCTTTTTTACTTTGTCAGCCATAAGCAGTGGGGTGAAAGACGTGAGAGAAGTTATCCAAAAAGCCAAACAGGATCAAGGTTTATTTGAGCAAAAAAATCCTATTTTATTTATAGATGAGATCCATAGGTTTAGCAAATCACAGCAAGATTCACTTTTGGGGGCTGTAGAAAAAGGCTGGATTACCCTTATAGGAGCTACTACAGAAAATCCAAGTTTTGAAGTCATTCCAGCACTCCTTTCCCGCTGCCAAGTTTATACTCTTAATGAATTTTCTAAAGAAGACTTAATTCTGCTTTTAAATAGAGCAAAATCTGAAGACGAGTATCTTTCAAAAAAAAATATCACTCTAAAAGAGACGACTTCTCTCCTTCGATTAAGCGGAGGTGATGCCAGAAAACTTCTGAATATGTTTGAGCTGGTCGTTAATTCTGTAGATGATGAGAACATCATTATTACAAATGATCTCGTTGAAGAAAAAATTCAACAGAAAACGGCTAGATATGATAAAACGGGAGGGCAACATTATGATATCATATCAGCTTTTATAAAATCGATAAGAGGAAGTGATCCCAATGCGGCAGTATACTGGCTAGCAAGGATGATAGAAGGTGGTGAAGACGTCAAGTTTATTGCCAGAAGGCTTATCATTTTATCAAGCGAAGACATTGGGAATGCAAATCCCACTGCACTTATTATGGCTAATAACACCTTCCAAGCCGTGAATACAATTGGTTTTCCCGAGGCTAGAATAATTTTAAGTCAATGTGTGATTTATTTAGCGACCTCCCAAAAAAGCAATGCCTCTTACCAAGCGATAAACGATGCACAAGCGCTCATAAAAGAAACTGGAGACCTTTCTGTACCCCTTACTCTAAGAAATGCTCCTACCAAATTGATGAAAGACCTAGGCTATGGGAATGAATACAAATATGCCCATAACTATGAAAACAATTTTATTCAAACTGAGTTTATGCCCGAAGACTTAACAGATAAAGTTTTATTTAACCCAGGAAAAAACAAAAGAGAAGACCAATTAAGACAGTTTTTAAAACAAAAATGGACAGGCAAGTATAACTATTAGTCAATTTTATTGAACCTTATATTTTGGATTTCATTCAAGTCTCGCTCCATGTATTCGACCATAAGATTTCCTTCAGCATCGAAATAAGCAGCTCCGTTTATCATTTTTGAATTAAAAATATAAGAGCCTCTATCTGCCTTTTTAAGCTGAGCGTAGTTCGTTTTACCCTGGCTGGATAAAAGATCATAATCCCCTGAGGAATTAGTCACCAACCAATAAAATTCACCACCAAACTTATAAATAGATTTATCTGGGTATTCCTCCTCTGGGTTTGAGTCTGGTCTTTCCATAACGTCACTTAATCCACTAGTAAGATCGGGGGTACTATCTAAAGTTTCGTCGTACATATAATTTGCTGTAGAAAAGGACATAAAAGCATCTCTCAACGCATCATTATATGATTTTTTAAAGTCTTTTAACCTACTAACTCCTTGTTCTGTTTCGTAAACAATGTCATTAGAACAATCTAAAAGAACGAACTTTAATTTGGTCGTTAAGAAAGCGTTTTCTTGGATGATATTTGCTCTAAGAGAATTACATGGATCTAGTCCAAAGGCTAAAGGCTTCTTTTCCTGATCCATATATACTTTAAAACCCTGATCTTTAAGCAAGACTCGCGCAAGAATATTAAGGCTATATTGGTTGGGCTCCGATTGAAAATTAAACTGCATAGGGACAACAACATATTCGTAAGCATTTAAGCTTTTAGTTTGTCCAAAACTGAATTGGAGTGATAATAAGACAACAAGAATGACTATGTACTTCATATTAAAAATAAGATTTGAGTTCATTTAAATTTTGAATTTGAATCCCTTTGTAATTTGCATCATATCCAAAAAATATGGCCTCTATCCCTATAGCCTTTGCACCTTCTACATCCGCTTCTAGACTATCGCCTATCATGATACTCTGGGAGTGCTTTGTTTTTGCTAGGTCTAAGGCATAATCAAAAATAATCCTATTAGGTTTTTTGACTCCTGCATCATCCGAAGTGGTTATTGTTTGAAAGTAAGGAGACAACTTTGAATTCCCTAGCTTCTTATGTTGCACATCATAAAAGCCGTTGGTAATAATATGGAGCTTATAGCTAGCAGATAAATAATCAAGCACCTCAAATGTGTTGGGGAACAAGTGGTTGTAATTTGGCAATTGATCTATATAAGCTTGAGATAAATCATCGATGAGCTGTTCTGATGCAGAGAACTTAAGCGTATCAAACACTTCGCTCAAACGCTGAAATCTCAGGTCTTTTTGCTCGATCTTACCCTCCCTAAAAAGCTTCCAATACTTCCTATTCACAGGTAAGTAAACCTGCAAAAAATCGTTTAGGGGTAGATCGACGTTGTAGCTTTTAAAAATAGTTTCAAAAGTAAGTTCTGAGTTTTTGTCAAAATCCCAAAGCGTGTGATCTAGATCAAAAAAAATATCGGTTATCTCTTTCATTGTTTCATTTCTTTCATGAGTGCAAATATGGCATTTTTAGAGTAGCGATCTACAAAATCTGAATTTTCAAATATAAAATTCATTTGTCCATCAACTGATACTATAGCGGATTTTAATTGCTTCAGTTCATCGATTTTTTCATAAATATCCACACCTTTTAAAATTCTGGAATTTAAAACATAAGGCTGTACGACCAGTCCAGATACTTGCTCCAAATTCAAATCATAAAATTGGAAAGCGGTACAAGTTCCTGCTCGAAAGCCTATATTTTTTTGATAACCCATGGAAAAATCTTTCTCAACTTCCAACTTGTTGAAATTGAGATAGGCATCTGGAAAATTAAGATGGTAATTCTTTATAAGAGTCTTTACTAAACTTCTGTTGACTATGCCCTCCCAACGTTTTATTTCTTTCTCGAGAATTTCATAGTCATGGAGTCCTTCAAAACCAGGCAAAAGTCCAAGGTCTCCGTAATCTCCCATAGATTTAATAAGGTTGTGATAAATCCTTTTATTATAACTTATACTTTTACTGTACCTAGAATAGTTGCTCAATTGAAAGTAGAAATCGAACTTCAATTTGTTCTCTTTTGCAAAACCTATAAGTTCATCATAAATATCAAAAGGATCTGGCTGAAGCCTCAACATAGTCTTAAAGCGTTCAAAAAGAGATTTGATCTGGAGTTGAAAAATATCCCTAAAAGAAGCTCCCACAAACCTCACAAAACCATTATGCCTATGTTCAAAAGCTTTGGACACTGCTATCAAAAAATGACTGTTAAACTCTCGCTTTGGAAAACTGATTTTAGGAAACTTAGCTTCCAATATTTTTTTTAGCTTATACGTCCAAACATCGACCACAGGCTGTTTTAGAAAATCATATTGATGGGCCAAACTTTCTTCAATAGGATAAGAATCAACATCATTTTTGACATGAGGCTGATATTCTTCGTATCGTGTAATTAAATAGAATGCTGCTGAAAAAATATCAAAAGGAATTTCACTTTCTGAAGAGACTCGAAAAAAGCACGGAACCTCTTCCCAACGATCCACACTGAAGTTAAGATCGTTAATCCCTTGCTCATCCAATAAACCAAACTTTTGGATAAAAACTTCATTGCCCAATTTTTTCTTAGCGTAAGAAAACTTTACGCCCTCGAAAGCAATGAAATCTTCAACCTTTGTGCAAAATTTGACTTTAAACCCCAGTATCCTTCCACACATGTGTCTAAAGATATAGTTGATTCTTGGAGTTTGTTTTGGAATGTAAACTAATAGTTCCATAAATTAAAGTATACCTTCATCAGCAAAGCTAAAATAAGTTTTTTCTGTTACAATAATATGGTCCAGAATCTTTATATCCAGCAGGTCACCGGCATTTTTCAATTTTTGGGTGATGGTTTTATCGGCTTGGCTAGGTTGCAAGGTTCCAGAAGGATGATTATGAACCAAAATAAGAGCTGTAGAGCCATGAGCCAAGGCACTTTTATAAACCAAACGCGTGTCTACCATAGTGGACGTAATTCCACCTTTGCTTAAGGGATATTTATAAATAATTTTATTGGAATTATTCAGCATCAGTATCCAAAACTGCTCATGATCCAAATCCCCTAAAAAAGGATGCATTATCGTAAATACATCCTTACTTGTAGAAATTTTATTAAGCTCTTTAACAGACTCTGCTCCTCTCCTATTTCCAATCTCGAGTGCTGCGATGATACTAATCGCTTTGGCTTCACCAATTCCTTTAAAATCTTGAAGTTGGCTTAAATTGAATTTAGCGAGTTTCTGCAGACTGTTTTCAGAAGCATGTAAAATCCGTTTACAAAGCTCAACAGCACTCTCTTCCCTATTGCCAGAACCTATTAAAATTGCTAAGAGTTCTGCATCACTCAAACTAGATTTACCTTTATGAATTAACTTTTCTCTTGGTCTATCACCTTCAGACCAATTCTTTATGCTAAAAGATTTTGAGACGGGTTTCATACTAATGCTTATTTAGATAAAGGTAATCAAATGAAAAATACTCTGAGCTTTGTAACTGATACCAGATTAAACCTCTAGTATTGCGATAAATTGTCTTACCGAAACGAATTCGACATAGGGTTTTTTCGACTGCTTTTTACCGCAAATAATTACCACAACTAAGGCTACCTGAAATATTTTAACTTCAAATCGTCAAAAAACCTGTACTGAGCTGCGCCATAGTATAATTCAATTTATTTGCGCGACATTACAAATTTAATTTGGCATAAAAACCTGTAAATAATTGGCTCGCAATTAAAATCAAACTTAAAAACAGTGTAATTTTGACAATATTACTTCTAATCCATGAGTTATTTATCAAGCCATTTTACATCCAAAAGTTGGGAATCTGTAAAAACATTTATCGAATTATTTCCCTTGGCCACTCTAATCAGTCTTTATGACCAAGAAATTTTTACCTCCCACATCCCTTTTATAATTTACAATGATACGTTGGTAGGGCATGTTAACAAAGAGAATCCACAATTTCAGCATATCCACAATTCCAAAGTAGAACTTATCTTTCATGCAGGAGATGCTTACATTTCTCCTTCAGAATTTGAAACCGATGAACTCCCTACTTTTAATTTTGCAAAAGTCCATATAAAAGGGAAAGCTAAGTTTATAGAAGAACCTACAATGGTAGAGAGTTTAATAGCGATGACCCACCAATTGGATTCTAACTTTAAGCTTGAACAAAGCCATCCTAAAATACCCGTTTTAAAGCATTTTATACAAGGCCTTGAAGTCTCTATAAAACAGTTTGACGTGAGGTTTAAAATGAGCCAAGACAAGTCTGAGTTTCATTTTAATAAAGCTAAAACACTTCTCCAAAAAAGTCAGCAAAAACGCTTAAATATGTTTTTAAAGTCGCTAAGTCAGTAAAATTATTGAATCCAATTTTTGATTTCTTCAAAATCCAATCCTCCATAATTCCCGCTACTCATCAGTAACAGAACCTGGTCTAGATAAGACTTCGACTTTAAGAATTCTCTAAAGTCCTCAGGATTGGTGAATATTTTCAGGTCTTTTCTTCCAAAAGCCTCGAAGATTTGTTCTTCGGTAATAGCCTTAAGCTGTTTAATTTCTAGAGCTTTAGGAGAGTAAAACACGACAGCTTCATCTGCTGCATTTAAAGCTTCTTTATACTCATTCAAAAACTCTGAATTCAAGCTGCTATAGGTATGAAGCTCTAAACAAGCTAAAACTATCTTCGAAGAAAATTGTGCTTTTACAGCTTTTGTCGTGGCCAATACTTTGGAAGGAGAATGCGCATAATCTTTAAAAACGATAGCTTTGTTAGATTCTGCTATTTTTTCCAGCCTTTTGGATGCTCCTTTAAAGTTAGTGATGGCTTCGTAGAAATCATCTTGGTCTACGCCCATGTGTTGACAAATCCATTTTGCCCCTGCGATATTTTGTAAATTATGCTTTCCGAAAACATCGACAGGCAACTTACCTTCTGGGGTTTCCAAATAGCTTATAGCATCATCTATAGAGTGTTCTGGAGTAGAATAGGCATGTTTTCGAGTAGGTGGTTTAGCATTTATAGCCAGTTGAGTGAGTATATCATCTTCCTCATTGTAAACCAAAGTACTCCCATTGGTCATGGAATCAAGAAATAATTCAAACTGTTCTACATAATTTTCGAAAGTAGGAAAGACGTTGATATGGTCCCAAGCAATTCCGCTTATCAAAGCGATATTAGGTTGGTATAAATGAAACTTTGGACGTCTATCTAGTGCTGAACTCAAGTATTCATCTCCTTCCAATAAAATGAAGTCATTCTCTTCGGTTAGATGAACCATAGTATCAAAACCTTCCAGTTGTGCTCCAACCATAAAATCTACCTCTTTCTCATGATAATGCATCACATGTAGAATCATAGCGGTAATGGTGGTCTTACCATGAGAGCCTGCTATTACTACCCTAGTTTTCTGCTTGGAGTGTTCAAAAAGATATTCTGGATAAGAATAGATTTTAAGACCTAATTCTGTAGCTTTTAAAAGTTCTGGGTTGTCTGCTTTAGCGTGCATACCAAGAATAACAGTATCTATATCTGATGTCAATTTTTCTGGAAACCAACCAAACTCCTCTGGCAATAAACCCTTTACTTTTAGCCTAGATTTGGAAGGCTCAAAGATTTCGTCATCACTACCCGTGATTTGGTCTCCTTTTTCATGTAAAGCGATTGCAAGGTTGTGCATGGCGCTCCCACCTATCGCTATAAAATGTATATGCATATGTTGAAATTTTAATTAAAGTAATAGATTGAAAAAAACTGCAGGGTGTAATACCAAATTAGACCTATGATGTCGCAATAAATCGTTTTACCGATACGAATTCGGCACAGGCTTTTTTCGTCTGTTTTTTATCAAAAATAATCAGCATGACTAAGGCTGGTTATTTCTAATTTTAATCTGTCAAAAAACCTGTACTGAGCTACGTCATAGTATAATTCAATTTGTTCATACGGCATTATAAATATAATTTGGTATGAGTCTTATTTTGATTTTTAATAAGAAAATTAATAAAAAAACCAAGCTTTTTAGGCTTGGTTTTTATTCAAATACTAATTCTCAATTAGTACCTATAATATTCAGGTTTAAATGGACCTTTGACTTCTACACCAATATAGTCAGCTTGATCGGATTCCAACTCTGTGAGTTCAACTCCAAGACGTTCTAAATGAAGTTTAGCTACTTTCTCATCCAAATGTTTTGGAAGCATGTATACTTCATTTTTGTACTTGTCTACATTTTCCCATAACTCTATTTGAGCAAGAGTTTGGTTAGTAAAGGAGTTACTCATCACAAAACTCGGGTGGCCTGTTGCACATCCCAAATTCACAAGACGACCTTCTGCTAATAAAATAATGTCTTTACCATTTATGGTATACTTATCGACTTGTGGTTTAATTTCCACACGAGTACTACCGTGATTCTTTTTCAACCAAGCGACGTCAATTTCATTATCAAAATGACCGATGTTACAAACTATAGTTTTGTCTTTAAAAGCTTCGAAATGCTTAGCTTTAATGATGTCTTTATTACCTGTTGTTGTAATAACGATATCTGCCATTGGAGCTGCAGTTTCTAATTTCTTAACTTCAAAACCGTCCATAGCTGCTTGTAAAGCACAAATAGGATCTATTTCTGTCACCGTAACTATAGACCCTGCGCCACTAAAAGAAGCAGCAGTACCTTTACCAACATCACCGTACCCACAGACGATAACACGTTTTCCTGCAAGCATGAGGTCTGTTGCTCTCCGTATAGCATCTACAGCACTTTCCCTACACCCGTATTTATTATCAAATTTGGATTTGGTCACACTATCGTTAACATTGATAGCTGGCATAGGCAAAGTTCCATTTTTGACTCTTTCATAAAGTCTATGAACCCCAGTAGTTGTTTCTTCAGATAAGCCTTTTATAGCATCTGCAAGTTCTGGAAAGTCATCAAGAACCATGTTGGTTAAATCACCGCCATCATCCAAAATCATGTTTAAGGGCTTTCTGTCTTCTCCAAAAAACAAAGTCTGCTCTATACACCAGTTGAATTCTTCTTCCGTCATTCCTTTCCATGCATAAACAGCAACACCAGCTTCTGCGATAGCTGCGGCGGCATGATCCTGAGTAGAAAAAATATTACAAGAACTCCATGTTACCTCAGCACCAAGCTCAACAAGTGTTTCAATTAATACGGCAGTTTGGATGGTCATGTGAAGGCAACCAGCTACACGAGCACCTTTCAAAGGTTTTTGTTTTCCGAATTCTTCTCTCAACGCCATTAAACCTGGCATTTCTGATTCTGCTAACTCTATTTCGCGACGTCCCCAATCTGCCAAAGAAATATCTTTGACTTTGTAAGGAGTATAATGTAATGTTTCCGTACTCATAGCTATTTTTATTATATTTTTGAACACAAAATTAAGGAAACCCTTTATAACTCTATGCCGATTTACAAAAGAATAACAGTAGATAAAGATACCACTGCTCTCATCTGGAAGATTGAAGAATCTTTGGAAAGTTTGGAAGAGGGCATCGAGTTAACTGAGTATTGCAGGAAGCGATACAGCAGTATGAAATCTCAAGTCCATAAGAAAGGATTTATGAGCATTAGGCATCTGCTAAAAGAGTTTGGATATTCTGATTTTGATTTAGACTACGACACCCAAGGTAAACCTCATCTTAGCGATGGGAATAAAATCTCTATTACTCACTCTTTCGAATTTACAGCTGTAATAGTCTCCACCAAAAAAGTTGGAATTGATGTCGAAAAACAACGTTGCAAAATAAAACTCATCGCACCAAAATTCACTCCTATTGAAGAATATGAAGCTCTTGGAGATACTGAAGATCTCATTAGAAAATTGACCATTGTTTGGGGTGCAAAAGAATCTCTTTATAAACTTTATGGAAAAAAAGGATTGCTTTTTTTACACGATATCTTTGTAAATGATTTTGAGATTTCAAGTCAGAAAACTACAGCCAAGGTGACTTCAAATAACGAAACCACTTTTTACAACTTAAATTTTATCGAGTTTGAAAACTTCACTTGTGTTTATGCTATTGCGAACGATTAATCCTTCCTCACACCCTGTTCACTCAATTATTTTGAGGAGTATTCAAAATACTAATCGCTTATTTGGCGTTTCAAAAGACCCCGATAAGTTTAATTTATCCCACCTAGGTCTGATACTGGTCCAAAACAAGGGGGTACCGGAAGTGATTTCAGCAAGCAAGAAAAACATTAGTAAGCCTCTTAGTATTGGTGGAGGAATTAAAATGATTTTCAAGAACGATCTAGATGCGGCTTAAGCTAGTATAGCAACAATAGTATGATGCGTTTTAGCTCGATTTCATCAGTTAAGTTGATCTGGGTTATAGCCTATAAATTCTTTTTCGATCTCTTCAAACTTAATATCGTAATCCTCTAATGATTTTAATATAGGATTGTATATTTCTGGGTATATAGGCCTTAACACACCGGATTTTTTAATTTCTCCATTTAGAATTTTAAGGGCAGCAATACCCACAGGGAGACCCACAGTTTTGGACATAGCCGTATACGTTTGGTCTTCGCCGATACTTACCATTATAGAATCGATTTGTCTTCTTTCCCCATTAAGTTCAAATCCAAATTTATGATACATCACAATCATATCTTTATCTTCAGGTCTCAAGGTCCATTTATCTTCCAGGATTTTTTGAAGAGCTTGAGCTGGTGTTGCCTCTTTTAGTCCGATGATTTTCTCTGAATTAAAAATATCCAACTCTACAAGTTTATCCCAGATGAGATCGTCTTGGTCAATTTTTAAGCTCAACCTTAGCTTGAGTTCGACTGAGTCTGTTGGTGAATAAGGCAAAAATGAATTCACAAAAGACCTGTAACTCATATGTTCTGTATCTTGCATTGCATAGGTGTCATCTGTCAATCCTAATTGGACAAATACATTCCAAGCTTTACTAAAACCAATTCGCCTTAAAGTCCCTCTATAAATGGTAGGAATATTCTCCAGTCCATATATACCTCTATAAGCCAAAGAATTTCGATTAGCTAAGCCTTCGAAGCGCCCATATTTTGGAATACTTAAAAATTCGGTTCTGCGGAAAAGGCGTTGGTAAGGAATGTATTTATATTGACCTGCTTGGATAAATTCCGCAGCTCCACCTTGTCCAGCCAAAACAACATTTCTGGGATTCCAGGTGAATTTATAATTCCAGAGGTTATCGTCGCTTTCTGGAGCGACAAGTCCTCCCGTAAAAGATTCAAAAAGCAACATTTTGCCTCCTTGGGATCTTATTCTATCGATCACTTGCATTGCACTCATATGGTCAATGCCAGGGTCAACCCCTATTTCATTCATAAACGTGAGTCCCTTTTCTTTAACTTCTGCATCCAATGCTTCCATCTCTTTAGAGACATAAGAGGCTGTGACCATGTTTTTATTAAACTTCACACACTCTTTTGCAACTTCCATATGAAATCTGGCAGGTAACATAGAGATAACAATGTCTGCATTTTGTATAGCTTCTTGTCTATTGGCTTTATCAAAAACATCTAGTTGAATGGCCTTTGCATTGGGATGGTCTGCTGCAAGACTTTTAGCATTATCGATAGAAACATCTCCTATGACTAAGTAAAGGTCTTCTTGAGTAGATGCCTTTAGTAAAAACCTGACGAGTGATGAGGCGGATTTTCCAGCCCCTATGATTAAAATTGATCTCATATTCAAAAATGGATTTTAATGATTAATTTTGTAAAAAGATTGAAATTACATAATTTAATAAGGATATAAGAATGAAGCAAAGAAAAAAATTGGTTTTACTTGGAAGTTGTTTTGGAGGTATTGGAATTATTCTTGGTGCTTTCGCAGCTCATGGCTTGGAAAGTATAATTTCTGAGAATGCTATATCTACCTTTGAAACGGGTGTGAAATACCAAATCTATCATGCTTTGTTTCTGCTTTTTCTATCCACACAAACCTTCACTACAGAAAAACTAAACAAAATTCTCTTTTGGCTTATACTCACTGGCGTCATTTTCTTTTCGGGTTCTATATACGGTCTTGCTACCAATGAACTTTCAAGCTTCGACTTTAAAACCATAGCTTGGCTTACACCTATAGGGGGAGCTTTGTTGATTTTGAGTTGGGCCTTACTCTTTATTCATATAATTAAAAAAGGCTCATAATTTATAAGAATTACATCCTTAATTTAAATATAAACTTATTAGCTTTGCTTGTCATAATAACAACACAACAAATTTATGAATAACTTAAAGCGAACTACTAAAACGATTGAGTTAAAAAATTATGGTATCGATTCAAAAAAAATCAACTATCAACTTTCTCCTGAAGATTTACATGAAATCAGCATCCAAAAAGGAATGGGAATAGAGGTAGATAGTGGTGCACTTGCGGTCAATACTGGTGAATTTACAGGACGCTCTCCGAAAGATAGATTCATCGTAAAAGATGATATTACCAAAGATGAAGTATGGTGGAGCGATATCAACTTGGAATTTGATCCTGACCAATTTGATAAACTATACGACAAAGTGGTTGACTACCTTAACGATAAAGAGCTTTTTGTAAGAGATTGTTATGCGTGTGCAGATGAGAATTACCGACTTAACATAAGAGTCATTAATGAATATTCTTGGAGCAACATGTTTGCTTACAATATGTTTTTAAGACCTACGGAAAAGGATCTCGAAGATTTTTCTCCAGAGTGGACTGTGATTAGTGCTCCTGGTTTTAAAGCAAACCCTAAAGTTGACGGGACACGAGCCCACAATTTTGCTATTCTTAATTTTACTCGAAAAATCGCTTTAATTGGAGGTACGGGATATACTGGTGAGATAAAAAAAGGGATATTTTCAGCTCTGAATTTCATACTCCCTGTCATGAAAAATACTTTACCCATGCACTGCTCTGCCAATGTTGGAAAAAATGGAGACACTGCTATTTTCTTTGGTCTTTCAGGGACTGGTAAAACAACCTTATCTGCAGACCCAGACAGGAGATTAATCGGAGATGATGAGCATGGATGGACCAATGAAAATACAGTTTTTAATTTTGAAGGCGGATGTTATGCAAAAGTCATAAACTTATCTCGTGAAGGAGAACCTGAGATATATGACAGTATTAAACCCGGGGCCATTCTTGAAAATGTAATTATCAAAGATGGGGAAGTAGATTTTAATGACAAAAGCATCACTCAAAACACGAGAGTAAGTTATCCTATTTATCATATAGATAATATTCAACCTGGCTCTGTCGGTAAAAATCCTAAAAATATATTCTTTTTAACAGCAGATGCCTTTGGCGTATTACCCCCTATAAGCAAACTCACCCCTGGTCAAGCAGCTTTTCACTTTATAAGTGGTTATACTGCAAAAGTGGCGGGAACAGAAGCAGGAGTCACAGAACCTATACCAAATTTCTCTGCTTGTTTTGGCGCTCCGTTTATGCCTTTACACCCAACTCGCTACGGTGAGATGCTGAGTAAGAAAATGAGAGACGCTAACGTGAACGTTTGGCTAGTTAATACAGGATGGACAGGAGGACCTTATGGGACAGGAACCCGGATGAAACTGAAGTTTACAAGAGCAATGATAACGGCAGCATTGGAAGGTCAGCTTTCTGATGTAGAATACAAAACACACGAAATATTTAATATTGCTATTCCTAAAAGTTGTCTGAACGTTCCCTCCGCGGTCTTAAATCCAAAAGAGACTTGGGAAGACAAAGAAGCTTATGATCTCAAAGCTAAATCCCTAGCTAAATCGTTTATCGATAATTTCAAAAAATTTGAATCTTACGCAGACAAAGAAATTTTGAATGGTGCCCCCAACGCTTAAAGGATAGAAAATCTTATAAATCACAAAGCCGATATACATGTGTATATCGGCTTTGTGATTTAAGGGAAAGAAAACAAAAATCAATTCTCTTTTACATAATTCTCAATAGCCATTGTCATAGATGGCGTTTTTGGTGTAGGAGCTTGTATTTGGACCTTTAAACCTTTCTCTTCTGCAGCTTTGATGGTTGAATTGCCAAAAGCAGCGATGCGTGTATCTTTTTGTTCGAAATCTGGAAAGTTCTCGTAAAGCGATTTAATTCCACTTGGACTGAAAAAGACTACAATATCATAAGAGACTTCTCTAAGATGAGACAGATCGCTTACTACCGTTTTATAAAAAATACCACGTGTCCAATCCACTCCGAGTTTGTCGAGTTGCTGTGGCACGTTAGACTTTAGAACATCTGAAGATGGCAATAAGAATTTTTCATCTTTATGCTTTTTGATACTCACTTCAAGTTCTTGAAAAGTTCTTTTTCCTACATAGATTTTGCGCTTTCTATATACGACGTACTTCTGTAGGTAAAAGGCTACTGCTTCGCTCAAGCAAAAATACTTGAGGCTATCTGGTATTTTATATCTCATTTCTTCAGCAATTCTAAAGAAGTGATCTACAGCATTTCTACTTGTCAGTATAATAGCGGAAAACTTAGTGATGTCAATTTTTTGCTGCCTTACTTCTTTCGAGTCGACTGGCTCTACATGTATAAAGGGAATGAAATCGATTTTTAACTTTAATCTTTCTTCAAGTTCTGAATAAGGAGAGTTGTCTACATTGGGTTTAGGCTGTGAAATAAGGATACTTTTCACTTTCATAGAGCTTAGTTTTTTTTCTTGCAAAAATCTTTTTAATCTGTTTTAAACATTTTAAAAAGAATCAAGTAAGGTGCGATTTCAAAAACGCAAAGATACAAAATAAAGTAAAACCAATAGGCTAAAATATGCTTTTGATAATAGAGTGCGTAAATCAAAAGCTTTGCAGTATAAAGCAATGTCACAAGAGCAATAACCAAGATCACAGAAAGTGGGTGGTCTATATTTTGAAAATAAATAAACAAACCAAAAGGAAAGAGTATGAACAAACTAATCCAACTTAAAGTACCTTGTTTAAAAAGAAGATATTTATTTATAAGTGTATCTATTTCAAACAGGTCTCCTATCATTTTTTCAGAGAGGTATTTACCCAAAATAAATATCAGAAGCAGTAACAAGATTTGAAGATATGGTGTGATATTAAAGTTACTGCTGTTGGAAATTATATGAAGAAAAAAAGATAATCCCAATAGACTTGACAATAAAATAAAAACCTCAAGGAAATCTATGCGCCTTTTTTCGTAGAATTTTTTATTGAAAAAAGACATGTCATAAAAAGAATTCATGTAGGAAAAAAAATAAGTCGCATTATTCCACTTTATAATCAACATAAACATCAAAATAAGCATAATAATGCCTACAGTCCAATGATGATCTTGCGATAGTCTTAAGGTCAAAAACAAGTCTAGAATTTGAAACAAATGTAAATTAAAATGAAGTTTTATAGAAGGGATTTAGCTTGTAAAATATATATTTGTAAGTTAACATTTAATACACCTTGATGTCTCACAAATTAGTCATCATTCCTACGTATAACGAAATTGAAAATATTGAAAAAGTTGTGAGAAATATTTTTTCCCAACCTGTCGATTTTGATATTCTTGTTGTAGACGACTCTTCTCCGGACAAAACTTGGGCTTTAGTTCAAAAATTACAAAAGGAGTTTAAAGGTAGGTTACATTTAAAAATAAGAAGATCTAAAAGTGGTTTAGGAAAAGCCTATTTAGAAGGGTTCCAATGGGCTCTTGAAAGATCTTATGATTATATTTTTGAAATGGATGCCGATTTTTCTCACAATCCAAATGATCTTATAAGGCTATATAATACCTGTCTTAAAGAGGACTTTGACATGAGTATTGGATCGAGATATATAACTGGGGTTAATGTGATAAACTGGCCTATGAAAAGGGTCTTGTTGTCTTGGCTAGCATCTAAATATGTGAAAATTATTATGGGATTGCCAATTGAAGATACTACTGCTGGGTTTATTTGTTATCATCGAAATGTACTGGAGAATATGGATCTAGATAAAATAAAGTTTGTAGGTTATGCGTTCCAAATTGAAATGAAATTTAGGGCCTTTAAAAAGGGATTTAAAATAAAGGAAATTCCAGTCATATTTACAGATAGGACAAAAGGAAAGTCAAAAATGAGCACAGGTATCATCAAAGAAGCGGTCTTTGGTGTAATGAGTCTGAAATTAAAAAGCCTCTTAGGTAAAATTTGAATTATGAGAGAATATCTTATCAAAAATTCTAAAATCGTCAATGAGGGTAAAATCTTTGAAGGCGATGTCCATATCAAAGACGATTGGATAGTCGAAGTCTCTTCGTCGATAAGCGCAAAATCGAGTGACATCAAAATTATTGATGCCGGTGGAAAACATCTTATCCCAGGCATAATAGATGATCAAGTTCACTTTAGAGAACCTGGATTAATCCATAAAGACACGATACTCACAGGGTCCAAAGCTGCTATTTCTGGTGGTGTTACCTCCTATTTTGAAATGCCCAACACCAATCCACAAACCACTACCATAGAGAAGCTAGAAGAAAAATTTAGTATCGCCAAAGAGAATTCTTATGCTAATTATTCTTTTATGTTTGGGGGTACAAACGATAACTTGGAGGAGATCAAAAAAATAAACCCTAAAACGACTGCAGCCTTAAAGTTGTTTTTAGGTTCTTCAACTGGTAATATGTTGGTAGATAATGAAAAAGTCCTTGAACAAATCTTTAAACATTCACCTCTTATCATCGCTGCCCATTGTGAAGATGAAAACACTATAAAAAGAAACTTAGATGCTTATCTAAAAATCTATGGCGAAGACATCCCTATAAAAGATCATCCAGCTATCCGAAGCGAAGAAGCTTGTTATTTGTCTTCGTCTAAGGCTGTTGCTTTAGCGAAAAAGACGGGCGCTAGGTTACATGTCTTTCATGTGTCAACGGCCAAAGAATTAAAATTATTTTCCAGTAGGCTACTGCTTAAAAAGAAAAAGATTACTGCTGAAGTTTGCATTCATCACCTTTGGTTTGACGATACAGACTACGAGAAAAAAGGAACTTACATCAAATGGAATCCAGCTGTAAAAACAGCAAGAGACAAAGAAAAGCTTTTAATAGGACTGAACAAAAACTTGATAGATGTAGTTGCATCCGACCATGCGCCACATACCAAGGAAGAGAAAGACAACACCTATACCAAAGCACCGAGTGGAGGTCCACTTGTACAACACGCTTTACCAGCCATGCTTGAATTTTATCATCAAGGAAAATTAAGCTTAGAAAAAATTATTGAAAAAATGTGCCATAATCCAGCTCTTTTATTTGATGTAGATCAACGCGGTTTTATAAGGGAAGGGTACAAAGCCGATTTAGTTCTACTAGACTTAAAGGCACCTTGGACCGTTAACTCTAGCAATATATTTTATAAATGTGGATGGTCTCCTTTTGAAGGGTCAACCTTCAAATCCAGAGTAACCCATACCTTCGTAAATGGACACTTGGTCTACGAGAATTTCAAATTTAATGAGGGTAAGTTTGGACAACGCCTAGAATTTAACAGATAAATGAAATACGCCTTTTATTTATTGTTCATTTGTGTAGTTTTATTACCAGGTTGCCAAAAAATTGAAAATGTTGAAAAACCGGATAAACTTTTAAACAAATCTGAAATGAAAGGCCTTATTTACGATATGGTCCTTCTAGATGCGTCTTATGGGGTTAATGAAAAGAAATCTGAAGATATGAGTTTAGATATGCTTGAGTTTCTTTCTAATAAATATCAGGTGGATAGCATCCAAATCAAATTGAATATTGAGTACTACAATCTCCAATTTGATGACAATCTTGAAATTTACGAGGCCGTAAAAGACAGTCTTAAAAGATTAGATAAGCTCTATGTCGATCGCACAAAAGAAATTGATAGTTTGAAAAAAATAAAGAGTAAAAAGCGAGATTCTATTGCAAAATTAGACACCTTATCTCCAAAAAAAATACTTAAAATGCGATTCAAAACCGATTAGGATCTTTGTGAAATCCTCTGAGCATACTCAGTTAAACCTTCAAATTCAAAGTCTAACTCAGATTTTATCTTATCTGACGAGTAGAAGGAGTGTTCAAATAAATTCGGTATGGCATCTAAGGTTAATTGCCGCTTATAGGAAGTCAAAAAAGACCTTAAAATTTCGAAGCACCAAGCGAGATATAACATCCATAATTTCAAGGGCAGCTTTGGAGGCGAGACTCGGTACACTATTGAAAATTCATTGATCACTTTTTCAAATTTTAAATTTTCGGCAACCAATATAAAACGTTCGTTGACAATGGAACTTTTCATGAGTTGATACATCGCTTTACTCACATCATACACACCTACAAAACCAGTGATTTTTTGAGGGTAAAAATTAAGTCTGCTTTTAATCTTGGAAAGCAGAAGTCCACTCCCCGATTCATAAAATCCATCTCCCAATATAATTCCAGGATTTACAATTACGACGTCAAGACCTTCTTGAGATCCTCTCCACACTTCCATTTCTGCACCATATTTACTTATTTCATAAGAAGACTTTTTTAAATTTTCAGTTAAGACAGTCTCCTCCGTCACAAACTCTTCACCCAAGGTTTTTCCTAAGGTTGCAATAGAACTTACGTGACAAAATTTGAGAATAGAAAAATCTATTGCCAAATTCACCATATTGGAGGTGCCTTCAATGTTTATTTTACGCATCATTTTATACTCAGAGGGACTATTGCTTATCAATCCAGCGCAATGGTACACATGAGTTACGTCTAAAAAGGCCTCTTCAAGCTTGGGTAAATTTAAAATATCCCCCTGAAACCACTCGACAAATCGATCTACTTCTTGTAGAGTAATACCATATTTTAGAATAATAGAAATAGCCTGATCCTGTTTCGTTTTGGTTCTATATAAGGCTCTTGTTTGTTCTTTATTCAAGATAAGCTGAGCGAGAGTATGTGCCCCAACAAGACCTGTAGCTCCAGAAAGTAGATTCATTTGGTAAATATACAAATTTCGAAAGTTGAAACCTTTTTCATTATAATATCTTTGCCACAAATCAATACAGACCATGAAAAACGATTTTATAAAAGAAGTAACTTGGAGAGGGATGATTCACGACGTTATGCCAGGAACTCAAGACCACCTTAATGAAGCACCAAGAGCGGCTTATGTGGGGATAGACCCAACAGCAGACTCCCTTCATATTGGCCATTTGGTGAGCGTAATGATGCTGAGGCACTTTCAACTTGCAGGACACAAGCCTATAGCTTTGGTAGGTGGCGCCACCGGTATGATAGGTGATCCTTCTGGAAAGTCTCAAGAGCGAAATCTTTTAGATGAAGCTACCTTAAGGCATAATCAAAATGCTTTAAAAGCACAATTATCCAAATTCTTAGAGTTTGATGCTAAAGAACATAATTCTGCTATCCTAGTCAATAACTATGACTGGATGAAAGATTTTTCTTTCTTAGATTTTATTAGAGATATTGGTAAGCACATTACCGTAAACTATATGATGTCCAAAGAATCTGTAAAAAAACGTTTGTCCTCTGAATCCAAAGAGGGTATGAGCTTTACAGAATTCACTTACCAGCTTGTCCAAGGCTACGATTTTTTGCATCTCCATAGGACTCAAGACTGTACATTGCAGATGGGAGGAAGCGATCAATGGGGTAATATTACAACAGGCACAGAATTGATTCGCCGCATCGACCAAGGAAAAGGCTTTGCACTAACCTGCCCATTGATTACCAAAGCCGATGGTACCAAATTTGGTAAAACAGCAACAGGTAATATTTGGTTAGATCCTAAAAAAACGTCGCCCTATAAATTTTACCAATATTGGATCAACACAAGTGATGAAGATGCAGAAATATTTGTAAAGATTTTTACCTTCCTCTCCCAAAACGAAATATCAGATTTGGTGAACACCCATAAAAAACAGCCACACTTGAGGGAACTGCAGACTAAGCTAGCAGATGAAATAACCGCTGCAGTCCACTCTAAAACAGCTTTAGACAAGGCTAAAGAAGCTTCTCAAGTCCTCTTTGGAAAAAGCACTGAAGAAGATTTAGCAAAGCTCGATGAAGCTACATTTCTGGATGTCTTTGAAGGGGTTCCGCTTAAAGAATTAAGCAAAGAAATCTTAAATAGTAACTTTGATATGATTGCTGCACTTTCGGCAGAAACTGATTTTTTAAGCTCGAATGGTGAAGCAAGAAGAGCTTTAAAAGAAAATTCTATATCTGTGAATAAGTCTAAAGTAGGATTGGATTATACGCTTACAGAAAAAGATTTGATCAACGGTAAATATGTTTTAATCAACAAAGGAAAAAAGAACACTTATTTGATAAAATTCAACTAATACCAAATTAAACCTATAATGACGCAATAAATCGTTTTACCGATATGAATTCGGCACAGGCTTTTTTCGCCTGCTTTTCATCAAAAATAATTACCGTAGCTAAGGCTATGCTAATTATTTTTGATTTCAATCAATCAATCAAAAAATAATTCAATTTATTCATACGGCATTATAAATATAATTTGGTATAAACGGACTTCAACTCTTTTAAAAAGGCTTCCTGAAGGATTGCCTTTTTAGTGATTCAAAACAGAAAAGCCTTGAGCGAGTGCTCAAGGCTTTTCTTAACTAACCAATCTATTATGAAAAAACTTCATCCTGATACAAATATAGAGCACATATTCATATTTTAAAAACAATTGTAAAATAATCTTCAAATTATTAACAATTAAGACTTTAAACACCTCATCTTCAAAGGTATATATTATCTTAATTTTATAATAACTTTTACAAAATTAACGATTTTACTGAGAATCCATAAAATATATATTTAAAAAAGTGTAAGACAAACCACAGAAAGACTTCTGTCAAAAGACTCATGAACTAAGTGGGTAATTAAAATTTTAAAACCTTGAAACTAAGTTGTTGAGGTTTATGTATTTTTGAGAGAAAATGAAGAAATGAAAATTGTTTCATACAACGTAAATGGCATAAGAGCCGCTCTCAAAAAAGGATTGATAGATTGGTTAAAAGCTACAGATGCAGATGTGGTTTGTTTTCAAGAAACCAAAGCACAACCAGAGCAGATAGATAACAGTATTTTTGAAAACATTGGGTACAACTATTGCTATTGGTATTCCGCAGAAAAGAAGGGCTATAGCAGTGTTGGTATCCTCTGTAAATCAAAACCTAAGCATATCGAATATGGAACTGGGATAGACTATATGGATAGAGAAGGGCGAAATCTGAGGGTCGATTTTGAAGACGTCTCCGTGATGAGTCTCTATCTTCCCTCAGGGACGAACGATGCTAGGCTAAATTATAAGTTTACTTATATGGATGATTTTAAAGTTTATATCGAAGATTTAAAAAAAGAAATCCCTCATTTAGTCATTTGTGGAGACTACAATATTTGCCATGAAGCCATAGATATTCACGACCCCGTAAGATTAAAAGCAGTTTCTGGATTTTTACCAGCAGAGCGAGAGTGGCTTTCTAAGTTCCTAAGAGAGTCTGGCTTTGTAGATTCCTTTAGAAAATTGAACGAAGATGTTGTACACTATTCATGGTGGAGTTATAGAGCAAATGCCAGACAAAATAACAAAGGCTGGAGGCTAGATTATCTCTTGGTTTCTCAAGAAATAGAAGAGCGAGTGTTGAGATCTATCATTTTACCCGAGGCTAAGCATAGCGACCACTGCCCTGTATTACTCGAATTGAAATAAAACATTTAAACTCTCGTTTTTAATTAAAATAGCCATGCTATGAAAATAATTAAGTTCCTTTTGATAGGATTTACAATTTTAAATCTTGTGGGTTGCGTTAGCCAAAAAAAATTCTTGAAGCTAGAGGATGAGTTTGGCAGCCTACAAAGAGTCAATACCCAACTTGATAGAAAGTTGGACGATTGCATTTCTGAAAAAATAGCCTTGGAAGATGAACTCTCCTATTCCAAAGATAGAATTGAAGTTTTAAAATCGCAACGCGACGATCTTACCAAAGACTTTCAAGCCACTAAAAATACCTTAGATAAGCTAAACAGCTCTTACGATGCTTTAGAACAAAACAGCTCGAAAACCCTTGCAGACAATTCTAAACAAAACAGGGAACTTATAGAACAATTGGAGCTCAAAGAAAGTGCTCTCGCCAAAGAACAAGGCCGCCTAGAACAACTTCAAAAGGATTTGCAAGCCAGATCCAATCGGATAGAAGAATTACAGTCTCTCATTGCAGATAAAGAGCAAAAAATGATCTCTTTAAAAGAAAATTTATCCAAAGCCTTAACCAATTTTGAAGGACAAGGCTTAAGCGTCGAACTGCGAGATGGTAAAGTATATGTCTCTATGGAAAACAAACTTCTATTCGCTTCAGGAAGCTGGACTGTGGAGAGCGAAGGTCAAAAAGCCGTAAAGGAACTTGGTAAAGTCCTCGCGGAAAACCCTGATATAGCTGTCTTAATAGAAGGCCATACCGATAATGTACCTTACGGGGGAAATGGGTCATTAACAGATAACTGGGATTTATCAACCAAGCGCGCTACAGAAGTTTTGAAACTATTATTGAATAATGGGAATATCAATCCTCAAAATCTGACCGCAGCAGGTAAAGGTGAGTTTGCGCCGCTAACTTCGAATACAACGAATGAAGGGAAAGCAAAAAACCGCCGTATAGAAGTGGTATTGACGCCAAAACTGGATGAGATTTCAAAGTTATTAAGCGAATAAACAATTTGAACTATAAAGAGTTCTTGTACCTGATTAAATTTATGGCGATGTGTAAATAAATAAAATGTTTTTTTTCATTGAAGCCAGAATAAATAGCCAAGCCTTGGTAACAGAGATTATTTTTGATAGTGATCAAAATAAGAAGAGACTCTATAGTGCGACATCACAAGTTTAAATTGGTATTTCTATAAGAACCCTTTTTCTTTTGCTTTTTCTACCAATATTTTATCGTTGGTATTGGGAATATCAAAGAAAAACTTCATCTGCTTTTTTCGCTTTTCAATCGTGCTTAAGGAAAGATCCATGTGATCGGGAATATTTTTTGTAAGAATACCTTTAGATATTAAATAAAGAATTCTCAAGTCTTCTTCATCGATGTTATGAGAAAACTCAATGGTCTTTTTCATCATTCTTTGTACAGTAGTACTGTGGTAAGTCTGCCCTTTAAGTAGACTTTCTATAGCAGCGATTAAGATCTCAGGATTGGTATCCGATTTTACAAGAAATCCATTGGGATCTATCCGTCTCAGAACATTTAATACCTTGTAATTGTTTTCTAACATAGTACAAATTAAAATTTTTGCCTGTGGCTGATTTTTCTTGGCGAGTTTAGCCAAGTCCTCCCCAGAGCTATATTTGCCATCCTTGCTCCCAGGCAAAGAGAGATCTAGACAAATAAGATCATACTTTTTGTCCTGGTTTAAAATTTTCTCAGCAGCATCTGTGCAATTTAAAGCTGAATCTTTAGAAAATCTTAGCGCATTGTCATGCTCATTTATGATTTCTAAAGCTTGTTCAAAACCTGCAATTATCATTGGATGATCATCAACGAGAAGGACATTATACTTAGGCATAAGTTTTATTTGAGGGGAATAAAAATACTAATTTTAGTTCCATTACCGAGCTTGGAGTCAATACTTATTTTACCATTAATTTCATTGACTCTAGATTTAATATTCTTTAATCCAATACCAGGTCTTTTTTGTTTGTTGAAGCCTTTTCCATCATCTTTTATGATGAGTTCAATTTCCTTTGCAGATTCATTTAAGCTGAATTTGATAAAGACAAAACTAGCTTCGGCGTGTTTTTGAATATTCATAGTAGCCTCTTGAAGAATACGGTAGGTATGCATTTTCACTGCTGAGGCTATTAAAGACCAGTTTACAGAATCATCTATTGTAAGCTGATGACTCCTCTCTAACTGTTGCTTTTGAATAAGATCTTGAATAAGATCTCCAAATTCTTTATGCTCGTCAAAATAGGTATTGGATAGTTCGTGAGATAAGCTCCTGATCTGGCGTTCTACATCCATCAAATTATCAGTGAGTTGGCCGAATTTTTCATCACCTTTCATCTCCGTTTTATATTTGTAGAACATTAGATTCATCCGGTTGGCATAGAGCTCAGTAAGAATATTGTCGTGAAGTTCTCTGGCGATGCGATCTCGTTCTTCTCGTTTACCCTCGTCTTTTCTCGCACTTTGAAGAAGAAGAAGTTCATATATTTTTTCATCTGCCACTTTTTGATCGCGTTCCAACTCTAAGGCTCTATTTTTAGTTCGCTGAGCGTAAAATATAAAAACTGAACTCCCTAAAATAATGATAAGAGAGGTAATAAGGAAGATAATGGTGCGCTCTTCTTCGAGCATTTCTGCACGTTGTTTTACCTCTTCGGTTTCAAAACGGATACGTTCAAATTTGTTTCTCACTTTTCTTTCCTCAATTTGAAGACTATCGCTAAGGTTGATGTAGGACGTGGTGTAGGAATAACTAGTAGTGGGTTGCAAATCTGCTAAGAGTTGCAAAGACGCTAAGATGTCTCTATTGTTGTTATTGCTTTGCGCCGTGGAATTAGCTTCTTCTGCAAATTCCACAGCTTTTGTAGTATTACCTGTAAATCGATAATATTCTGAAATATGAATCTGACTGATGGATATACCCGCAAGATGTTTGATATTTTGACGTATTTCCAGAGCATTTTCCATCTCAGGAAGCACATTTTGAGTTTCTCCACTTTCCAATCTATTATAGGCCAAATTGTCTAAGGCCATGGCATAAAGATATGGATCTCTTTCGTATAAACTTTTGGTGGACAAGGTCTTTCGGTAGTTTTTGATAGCAAGTTTATAGTTATTTTGCTTTTCGTAAACATTACCAATATTGTTGAAAGTTGCTGCTTTGTATAAATCTGAATCTTCTACTTTACCCAAAGCTTGGATGGCATTATTATAATATTCAATAGCAACATAATAATTTTGAAGGTTGTAATTTGTAATACCTAATAAATTATAAGATCTATGAAGTAATTTAAAGTTTTTAATCTTTTGTGTGATTTCAGTGACTTTAATCAGATTGACTTCAGATCCTGTAAAATCTTTAGCTTGGCTTTGAATTAATGCTAAATTATATAGCATTTGAGCATAATTTTCTAAATTATCTTTTTGATTATAAAAAAATTGAGCTTCATTATAGGCAAAGTAAGCAAGGTCACTTTTATTGTTATTAAGATAATTATCGCCTAAGTTCCAGTAAAATTTTGCTAAAGAAATAGTATCATTAAATTTTTTAGCTTTTTTACGGCCTAATATGTTGATGTCTAAAAACAAATCTAACTTAGAATTCAAAGCTCTGTAATCTAAAGCTGCTAAATATTTTATTTGAAGGCTATCGTTTTCAATTTGTTTTACAAATTGAAATGTTTTTTTTAAGCTTGATTCTTTATCAGTAGAGTTATCAAAATTACTAAGATTTGATAAAATAGAATCTCTTAATTTTGAGTTGACCTCTAACTTTAATACTTCTTTGTCTTGACAACTAAGACTTATAAAAATAATTCCAACAAGACAGTATATCCAATATTTCATTTACTGATTTCTAATATCTTGCCTAATGTAAATATTTACATCTTAAAGATCACCATCTTCATGTGTATTTTCAGCTTTATATGCTCTATTTTCACCTCCAGTTCCAAAAATCTCTTCTGGAGTTTCTCCTTCATATTGATCATCATTAAACGCTTCTGGTGAACATCCTGCAAAGAAAAATAAACATACCATTGTGAAAATTCCAATTATCTTTTTCATGATCCTAATTTTTATAGTTGATTTTTGTGTTTTACTTTCGAACAAATATAGGTGACATAAAAACATTTAGATTACGGTTTGACCGTACACTTGTTACGGTCAAACCGTAATTTTCAATTACATCTCTCAAAATCCTTGTTATTGCTGGGATGTAAATATGTAAATTTTTTATATTTTTATATTTAAGCTATTTTTATTTTCATCTAAGTCTCTTTTCTTGGTTTTTCACTGAAAAATAACCTCTAAAAACTCAACATAATAACAAAGTATTAAAGTTTGTAATCGCAAGTAAAAGAAAGTCACAAGATAACTGTGCATTAAAAGGAACTCGTGCTCTCATTTTTACCTTGTCGATAGGAAACACCTTCGATGTGGTTTAGAAAAGGTAAGTCCATTCAAAAAACATTTAATTTTATAGGTATTAGTATTTTGAAAAATTCGATACAATTAAGGAATGACTTAGCCGAAGATCCAGAAGTCGTCAACCTTGACTCTGAGAAGAAACTCGTTAAATTCTCTATCGCTACCAACGCCTATTATCACGACACTAGTGACGATAAAATCACCAACACCTCTTGGCATACTATCTTTGCCTGAAGCAAGACCGCTAGCTTTATCGAAACCTATGTCAAAAAAGGACAAGAGGTTTTATTAAAAAGTAAACTCGCTCCACACTCCTAGAAAACCAAAGATGTCGAAAAACGCAACATCACAGAAATCAATTGTTCTGAAGTTGTGACAACACCTATCACCCCCTATATAAAGATGTCTATTTAGAGACATCGCTTATCCTTTTTATAGTTGGCTCTAGTTTAGGTCTGCGTTGATATTAAGTTTTCATATCTAGATTCGATTTGATTATACCGTTTCAATGTACCCAGAGCAATTGTTTCCTCCACAAAGGCATTGGCTCTATCGCTTCTAGACT
>Ga0306865_1000027_pt1 | contig 90351 bp, 82 predicted proteins | sample AntRauTorckE5431_FD_190441 | JGI IMG/M metagenome (GOLD analysis project Ga0306865, IMG submission 190441) | Saline lake microbial communities from Rauer Islands, Antarctica - Metagenome Torckler E5 #431 (v2) (version 2) | ecosystem: Environmental > Aquatic > Non-marine Saline and Alkaline >... | reverse complement strand
TCACGGTAGACACTGCTGCGTCATTTTTTGCACTGTGCGTGGCGCTTAAGTGGCTTGAAACTCGCAGCGCCCGTGATTTTTATGTGCTGTTTTTCATACTGCTGTATATGGCTGCGGTGAATTTTTTGTTTCATCAGGCCATACACTGGACCCTGCTTAATTTTACCGCGGTGATGTCATTGCTACTAGGTTTGCAGGTGCTGAACGCGCCTGAACTGCCCGCAGGGGTGCGCTCTGGCGGCCGCCGACTGGCCGGCTTGCTGCTAAAAATGCTGCCGGTGGTGATTGTGCTGTTTGTGTTCTTTCCGCGCATGGCACCGCTGTGGAGCGTTCCGCTGGTGTCGAGCCAGGCCCGCAGCGGAATAAGCGATCAGATGACCCCGGGCGATATTTCTAATCTGGCCCAGAGCAGTAAACGTGTGTTTCGTGTGAGCTTTGGCGGGCAGACACCGCCTCAGGCGCAACGCTATTGGCGCGGCCTGACGCTGGATTATCTTGACGGCGCAACCTGGAAACAGTCTGCACCGCCAGCCTCCCAGCGTTTGGGTCGGGTTGAAATTGAAGGCGCTTCCGGGCCCTTAGACGCAAACCAATACGAAATATTGCTGGAACCCACCGACCAGAGTTGGGCGTTCGCGCTGGCAGATTCGGTGGCAGCATCGCCCAATATTAAAGAAATAGACGACGATTTGTTTCGCTTCCGGCGCCCTGCGGACACCAGCGTGCGCTATCGCCTGGCCTTGGAGGCGTCTCCGCTTAACCCCAACGCGCAGTTGCCGCCGGCGCTGCGCCGTCAATTGTTGCAACTGCCCGGCCGGGACAACCCGCAGGCGAGGGCTTTGGCTGACGAACTGCGCAGCCGGTATGACGACCGTGACGTAGCCGCTGCGCTGCTGCAACGTTTCCGCGAGCAGCCTTATTTTTACACTCTGCGGCCGCCCGCGATGCCGGATAACGGCATTGATGCTTTATTATTCGATGTGAAACGCGGTTTTTGCGCCCATTATGCCGGCGCTATGACGTTCGTGCTGCGTGCTGCCGGTATTCCAGCGCGGGTGGTGGTCGGGTATCAGGGCGGTGAATCGGGGGCCGGCGACGAATACCTGATTGTACGTCAGTACGATGCTCACGCCTGGGTAGAGGGCTGGTTTGAGGGTGCGGGCTGGATTCGGCTTGATCCGACCGCGGCGATTGCGCCGTCGCGCATTGAATCCGGCCTGCGCGAGGCGATGGCAGAAGAAGGCTCGTTTCTGGAAAATAGCTGGTTGTCGCCGCAAAAGTACGGCAACTTGCCGCTGTTGACTTGGGCCAGCCTGCAGCTGGACCGCATCAATTATCAGTGGCAACGCTGGGTGGTAGGGTATCAGGGGCAGAGCCAAATGGATCTGCTATCGCGCTTGCCCGGCGGTCTTACCTTGCGTGACCTGGGTTATATTAGCGCCGGCACCGTGGCGGCTGCACTGTTGTTGGCCGGGTTGATCAGTGCCTGGCGCGACCGGCAGGGCGGTCGCCATACTGGCGTGGCGCGTCAGCTTCAGCGTTGGCAAAAATTTTGCGAGGGTGTTGGTGTACCCGTACACCAGGGTGAAACGCCCTTGGGCTTGGCTGAACGACTGGCGCGTGCGGAACCGGCGTTGGCGGATTCTGCCAGAGTTTTTGCCGGTGTGGTCAATACTCATTACTATAGTCGCCAAGCGATTGATGCCGTTGCGCCGCCTGTGTCGAACGTCCGCCTTCTGCGCTGCTTGCTGAGCCGAATGAAACGGCAGCGCCGGCAGGCGTTCGTATGTTCAGACGGGTCTCCCGCTCAATCGAGAAAACCATTCCAAGCGAGCAGCGAGGCACAGGATTGATACACCAAGGCACCGATATAGCGACCGATATGCCCTGGCTGGCAAAAGCCTGGCACAGCGTGCAGAAACAGCTGACGGAATCGCGGCTGCCCCACGCGCTGATTATTAACGGTGAGCGTGGCGTTGGTAAACGTGCCTGGGCCGATGCGGTTGCCGGTCTGTTGCTGTGTGCTCAGCTGCAAACCGACTCGCAGGGAACGCCACAAGCCTGTGGTTACTGCAAACAGTGCGCATTGAAACGCGCTGGAAGCCATCCCGATGTGCGGGTGTACGCCCCTGAAAAATCGCGCGTGGTGCGTATTGTTCAAATCAGGGAGTTGATTAATTTTGCTTCTGCGTCACCTCAGGTGGGCCATCGTAAAATCGCGATTATTGATCGCGCCGATCAGCTCAATATCAACGCCGCCAATGCCTTGTTGAAAACCCTGGAAGAACCCAGCGGTGATACCGTGCTGTTGCTGTTACAAGAAAGTGGCCGGCCGCTGTTGCCGACGATTCGCTCGCGCTGTCAGACTCATACGCTGCCGGTACCCGTGGCAGCCGACGCCGAACGATGGCTGGTGGGCCAGTTGGCCCTGCTATCGCCTGAAAATCAGCCACAAAGTACGTCCGTGGCGAAAGCGTTGGTGTTGGCGGGTAATGCCCCGAGGCTGGCCTTGGATTATCTGAACAGCGGTTTTATCGCGTTGCACGACGCGGCTTTTTGCGGTTTTCGCGATTTTATGAAAAACCAGGTGACCCTGGCCGATGCGGCCAAGGCTTTCAAAGCCTTGGGGCTGCATGAAACCCTGTGTCTGTTTGAAGGCTGGGCGGCAGACCTGGCCCGGCTGAGCGCCGGGGGTGAGCCGGCGCACCATGACGCCGCGGACATGCTGCGCTTCCTGGCCGGCTGCAATCCGCCCTGGCGCGCCCATGAATTGCTGGGCGCGGTGCGTGAGGGGCGTGACGCCGTTGTATACAATGCCAGCCCGGAGCTGGAAGCCAGCAGGCTGCTGCTGGCGTGGCAACAACTGATGCCAAACCGTCAGCGTGCTGGCTGAGATAGTCGCGCAGGTTAATGTTGATTGAAGAGCTCGCACATATCCGCGTCGGTCTCGCTACTGTTATGATTAACCAGACTTTATTGATACACCACAGATGGGGTATTTGCTATGGGGCCCGGATTCGGAAATCGCAGCGGCATATTAACCCTGACCATTAAAGACAAAGCAGTGCTTTACGCTGCGTATATGCCTTATATTCGCCAAGGTGGCTTGTTTATTCCCACCCAAAAGCAGTATCAGCTTGGTGACGAGGTGTTTCTGCTGCTCAATCTGATGGACGAACTGGAGAAGTTGCCGGTGTCTGGCAAGGTTATCTGGATTACGCCAAAAGGCGCACAAGGGAACCGCGCGGCCGGTATTGGCGTACAGTTCAGTGAGGACGCTGAATTGGCCAAAATCAAAATTGAGTCGTACTTGGCGGGTTCGCTGAGTTCTGACCGCCCCACTCATACACTTTGAGGTACCCGATGACCGAAGTTGCTGCCGCGTTGGCGGATACAGGTACAAAATTTGCCGCCGGGCGGGAAGCTCTCTGGCCACTGGAACACATTACGCTGGCGGGTTTGAGCTGGCCGGCGCAGCTTGAGGCCACGAGCCTGAGGCCAACGTTGTTGTTGCACGGCTGGCTTGATAACAGCGATACATTTATCCATCTGGCACCGGAACTGACCCGTCTTGGCGACGTGTACGCGTTTGATTTTGCAGGCCACGGCCGTTCCGGCCATCGCCCGCTGGGACAGTATTATGTGTTGATGGACTACGTAGCGGATCTTGCCGAACTGATCGAGCGTCACTTTGACGCTGACAATACTCCGTTGGATTTGGTTGGGCATTCCCTTGGCGGTATTGTGGCAGCGCTTTACGCTGCGGCATTCCCTGAGCGTGTGCGCAAACTGGTGCTGATTGACAGCCTGGGTGCGCTCAGCCGTCATGAACACGACGTGATTCCCCAGTTGCGCCGGTCCATCAGCAAACGCTTGGTGGGCTCTGGCAAGCCGGCGTTGTACCCGGATTTGGTGACAGCGGCGAAGGTACGGGCCGGCGGCCTGAGTCCCTTAAGCCCGGAAGCTGCTTTGGCTCTTATACCTCGTAATATGCAAAAAGTGGAAAGCGGCTGGTTGTGGCGCACCGATTCGCGGTTGCGGCATCCCTCGGCGCTGATGCTGTCGGAACAGCAGGTGCTGGCGTCTTTGGCGGCGCTGAGCACGCCAACGTTATTTGTGCGGGCGGAATCCGGATTGTTGGCAGACAACGCTGACACTACCCAGCTCCGCGCTCAAGTGGTTAAAGATTTCCAGCAGGTTGATGTTCCCGGCGGCCACCACTGTCATCTGGATGGCGACACCCGTCCGGTGACCCTGGCTGTTAAACGATTTTTGAATCAATAGGTGATGCCGTGTTGAATGATCGATGTGCAAAAAACTTTGTTATTGGAGTTGCGTTAACACTTGGAGCAATGCTGGCTGTTGCCAGCAAACAGGCACTGGCTGCATTTCCGGAGACGGCTCCAGAGCCGTTTTCTTTGTCAGTGCTGGAAGAGACCCGGCCGTTGGAATCGGGCGGGCATCTTGTTCTGTTCAGTCCGGTGCGAGAGATTAACAGCGAAATTCGTTCCGATGTGATGGCACGGCTGCCGGTATCCGGCAATAGCCTATTGTATCGCATTAACACTGATGCCAGTCGGGTGGGCGCGCTGAACCACTATCGCCAGGCGTTGCTGGACTCTGGCGCTAACATATTGTTTGAATGTACGGGCGTGCGCTGCGGTCGCAGCAACGTGTGGGCCAATCAGATTTTTGACAAATCCATGCTGCTTGGCCGCGATGCTGCACAGGATTACCTGGTGGCGGGCACCGTCAGTGAAGACGGCCAGCGCTGGCTAACTCTGGTGTACACGGTTACCCGCGGTAACCTGAGCGAATACGTCTGGGTAGAGCACTTCGAGGTTGGCTCGGGCGCCGTGGTGCCGGGTCTGGGATCCCTGGAAAGTCGCATTCGCGGGCCTTTGACGGTGGCTTGGCAAGACGGCTTTATTGTGCGCTTTGACTGGCAATCACGAGACCGCAGCATGTTGCGGGATTGGGCCGATGCCGACGGCAGCACCGTGATGCTGATCACCTACTCGGAGCTGGAAGGCAGCGAGCCGCTGGAAGACGCCATGGCTCGCGCTCGCACGGCCGGTGAATCGATGTCTGATTTGCTGGTGCAAACCGGCATTGCGAAGGAACGCCAGCAGTTAGTGGTGGTGGGTCCCAGCATCGTGCAGTCTGATCCGAAGCGCAAAGGCAATCGTGTTGAAATTGTAGTGATTTCAAGGTGATACCATGACGTCTAAAGACGATGAAAAGGCTGCTGCAACCGCTGGCAAAAGTCTGGCGGCGGATCCTGCGAAACCTGCTGTGAGCGGCAGTTCCGTGGTGGTCGAAAGCAGCGGCCTGGCTTTTTCCGATGCGCCAGAAGCCGGCAAAGACAAAAAGCCCGCGTCTCGGAAAAAGCGCGTGACCGTGGCGCTCGCTCTGGGCAGCGGCAGCGCTCGCGGTTATGCCCATATTGGCGCCATTGAAGTGCTTAACGAGCGCGGCTACGAAATCATAGCGATATCCGGTTGCTCTATGGGGGCCTTAGTGGGTGGCATGTACGCCGCGGGAAAGCTGCAGCAGTACAAGGACTGGGTAACGGGGTTAGGGCAGTTTGATGTGCTTCGGCTGCTGGACGTAACCTTCAGTGCGGTGGGCGCTATTCGCGGCGAGAAAATCTTCTCTATCGTCAGCGACATTTTAGGCGATACCCGCATAGAGGATCTGCCCATTGCGTTTACGTCGGTAGCCACAGATCTTTTGGGCCATAAAGAAATCTGGTTTCAGGAAGGCCCGCTGGACCAAGCCATACGCGCGTCGGTGGCCATACCCGGTGTGGTGACACCGCTGGTGCTGAACGGCCGGGTACTGGTCGATGGCGCCACCTTGAATCCGCTGCCGATCATTCCAACCATCTCGGCCCACGCCGACCTGATTGTTGCAGTGAACCTGGCGGGTGAAGAAGACCGCAGCCAGCGCCTGTTGGATGCGGCTTTTACCAGCCTTGACGATGACGAAGACGGCGAAGAGTGGATGGACGCTATGCGCGAAAAAGCGTCGCGCTGGTTTGACTGGGGCACCTTAAAAGGGCTGGCTGGCGGCAAAGTCGACGGTGAGCCTGCGGAAGATAAAATCAGCCGCGAAGTGCAAAAACAGAACGCCAAAAAACAGCGTGAGCAGGTCGGAGAAGATGTGGCAAAAAGCCCGAAACCGCCCGAGCCGACAAGCACCAGCAAAGCTCAGGACGAAGGTCAAACCATTAACTGGGAAAAGCTGGGTATTGGCAAGTTCGAGGTGATGAATCTGGCTATTGAAACCATGCAGAGCGTGCTGGTACAGTACAAAATGGCGGGTTACCCGCCTGACCTGTTGGTGAACATTCCGAAAAACGTATGTCGCAGCTACGATTTCCACAAAGCGCCAGAGCTTATTCAGCTGGGTCGTGAGCGCATGGCAGCGGCTTTGGACCGCTACGAGCAAGAACACAGCAGCTCAGGCCCTTTAGCCGTTTAAGCCCGCACAAGATAACCAAAACCCGTGCGCTCTTTGTTTATTTTCCGCTCAAACAGGACTCTTTTGCCGTGACCAGCCCCGTTGATGATTTGGCCACCGTGCGCGACTTTTTACGTTACGCCTGTTCCCGTTTTGCTAAGTCGCCGCTGTGCTTTGGTCATGGCAATGACAACGTTTGGGACGAAGCGGTACAGCTGGTTATGCGCAGCCTGCATTTACCGCTGGAGAACAACAGCTTGTTTCTGGATGCGCGCCTGGTGCGCGAGGAGCGTGAGCTGATTCTGGGGCGCATAGAACGCCGGGTAGAAGAGCAGGTTCCGCTGGCCTATCTGCTGGGCGAAGCCTGGTTTATGGGACTGCCATTTAACGTAGACCCACGGGTGCTGGTGCCGCGTTCACCGCTGGCAGAACTGCTGGAAAATGGCTTGCAGCCCTGGCTGGGCGATGTGCATGTGAATCGTATTCTGGACTTGTGCAGCGGCAGCGGCTGTATTGGTATTGCCGCAGCCACGGTATTTGACAGCGCCAAGGTTGATTTGGCGGATGTTTCCACCGACGCGCTGGCGGTAGCCGACTCTAATATTGCCTTGCACCAACTGGACGAGCGGGTACGCACCGTGCAATCGGATGTGTTCAGCAATCTGAATGAACGTTACGACGTGATTTTGAGCAATCCGCCCTATGTGAATGCACAGGACTTAGCCGGCATGCCTGCGGAGTTCGGCCATGAGCCAGTATTGGGCCTGGCGGCCGGTGAAGACGGCCTGGAAATTGCCCATCGCATATTGGCCGGAGCTGCCAATCGGCTAACCGACAATGGCCTGTTGATTGTGGAAGTGGGTAACAGTTGGCCAGAGCTGGATGCGGCTTATCCTCAGCTGCCACTGATTTGGCTGGAGTTTGAAAACGGCGGCGATGGAGTGTTCGCTATTGTTGCTAAAGACTTGCGTAAATACTTGACGAACAGCTGATAAGGTTTTTGTACCTTTTTTATAACAACTGGATAAGATACTGAATTATGTCTGGAAACACATTTGGCAAACTGTTCACGGTGACCACGTTTGGTGAAAGCCACGGGGCCGCTCTGGGGTGTGTGATTGATGGCTGTCCGCCGGGGCTCGAGCTGTCTGAAGAAGACATGCAGTACGATCTCGATCGTCGCAAGCCGGGTACGTCGCGCTACACCACTCAGCGCCGTGAGACCGATGAAGTGCGCATTCTTTCCGGTGTGTTTGAGGGCCGCACCACCGGCACGTCTATTGGTCTGCTGATTGAAAATACCGATCAGCGCTCCAAAGATTATTCAAAAATTGCGACTCAGTTTCGCCCGGCCCACGCCGATTACACCTATCACCACAAATTCGGTGAGCGGGACTATCGCGGCGGCGGACGCTCTTCGGCCCGCGAGACCTCCATGCGTGTGGCTGCTGGCGCCATAGCACGCAAATTCCTGCTGCAGCGCCTAGGCATCACTGTGCGTGGTTACTTGAACCAATTAGGCCCGATAAAAGCCGAAACTCTGGATTGGGAACAAGTCCACCAGAATCCGTTTTTCTGCCCGGACGCCAGCAAAGTGCCGGAGATGGAAGCCTACATGAAAGCGTTGGTCAAAGAAGGCAACTCGATTGGCGCCCGTATTAACGTGGTGGCTGAAGGCGTACCACCGGGGCTGGGCGAGCCGGTGTTTGACCGGCTAGACGCAGACCTTGCTCATGCCTTAATGAGCATTAACGCCGTAAAAGGCGTTGAAATTGGCGTCGGTTTTGGTTGTATTGACCAAAAAGGTACTCAGCACCGTGATGAAATGACGCCGGAAGGGTTTTTGTCGAATCAAGCCGGTGGCGTTCTGGGGGGTATTTCCTCCGGCCAGCCCATTCTGGCAAGCATCGCTCTCAAGCCGACCTCCAGCCTGCGTTTGTCAGGCCGGAGTATTGACGTCGACGGCAACCCGATCGAAATTATTACCACCGGCCGCCACGACCCCTGCGTGGGCATCCGCGCGACGCCCATCGCCGAGGCGATGATGGCCATTGTGCTAATGGACCACTATTTGCGCCATCGTGGTCAGAACGCTGACGTGCGGGTAACCACGCCGGTGCTGCCTCAGCTTTGATGCTCCTGCTAAACGGCATTGGCGAAAGCCAGCACGGACAAGCCACCGGAGACGGAGTTTAAGTCTGTCCCCGGTGGCTTGAAAAGGGTACTGAAAAGTAGCGGCGCGAATTAAAGTTAAGGGGTAACAGTGACGCACTGGCGCCTGTCGAATTTGTATTTCTGGTTCTTTGCCCTGCTGGGCGGAATGCTGCCGTACTGGTCACTCTACCTTGAAGGCCGCGGTTTTTCTTATCTGCAAATCGCCAGTCTGATGGCGACCATTCAGCTTACCAAGATCGTGGCTCCCAGCGTCTGGGGGCATTTGGGCGATCGCACCGGGCAGAGGGTCCGGCTGGTCCGTTTTGGTACGATCACCGGTTTTTTGTGTTTTGCTGGCGTGTTTCTAGAGCCGGGTTTTACCGGCCTGTTGCTGGTGATGCTGGCGTTCACTTTTTTCTGGAACGCGGTACTGCCCCTTTATGAAGTGATCACTCTTCAGGTTCTGGGTTCGCAGCGGAACCAATACGGTAAAATCCGCCTGTGGGGTTCGGTGGGCTTTATTGTCGCCGTGGCGTTGATTGGTGTCTTGCTGGAATGGGTGGATATCCGCTATTTGCCGACGCTGTTGATTCCCCTGTTTGTTGGCATTGCGGTGTCGGCCTGTATGCTGCCTGTTGAAAAAATCGTTCGCATCCAGAAGTCTCCGCGGGGCAGCTTGAAAGCCATTTTGACTCATCCCGCAGTGATTGCATTTTTTGTGATGAACTTTTTACTGCAAGTGGCTCACGGTTCTTATTACACGTTTTTCAGTATTCACCTGCAGCTGCACGATTATGGCAAGCCGGCTATTGGTTTGTTGTGGTCACTGGGCGTTATCGCCGAAATCGTCCTGTTTATGGTGATGCATCGTTTGGGCGCGCGTTTTAGCGTGCGCCACATTGTGCTGGTGGCTTTACTGCTAAGCCTGCTGCGCTGGTTGCTGATTGCGGAGATGGCGTCGGTGCTGCCGGTGCTGATATTTGCTCAGCTGTTGCATGCGGCATCTTACGGCGCGTTACACGCGGTGTCGGTGCAGTATATTCAAGGTTTCTTTGGCCGCCATCATCACGGTCAGGGGCAGGCACTTTATAGCGGGTTAACGTTTGGTGCCGGTGGGGCCTTGGGTGCCTGGGGCGCGGGGTTCCTGGTAGACGGTATTGACACGTCCGCGGCTTTCCTGGGCAGCGCGGTTGTCACCGCCCTGGCGTTCGCCGCGGCCTGGCGCGGTTTGCGACCTCCGCCTCCGCCGTCTGAGCTGGAGCAAAGTAGGGAATAGATTTGAAATCTGTCCCCGCTTTAAAGGTCACCGAGCCCCGCTTTTTCCTGCTGCTTCACAATCGCCAGCAGAGCCTGGGCGGTACCGCTCAAATCTCTGCCTGACAGGCCAATAGCCCCCATCAGCCGCGCCACTGAATGTTCCACTGACAGCACCCGCAGGCTGCTGTCTAGCATGCGCACCGGCAATACACTCCAGCCAAGACCTACACTGGTCATCATTTTCAGGGTTTCGAGGTAGTTTGTGGGCATCTGCGAGCTTAACCGCAGGTTGGCCTCCATAAACAGCCGGCTGACCAACCGATAAGTGCCCGTGCTGGTGTCTGGTAACAGCGCAGCGTGGCCAGACAAGTCCGCCAGAGTAGGCTGTTTCAGTGCTGCCAGCGGATGCTCCGGCCCGACCACAAACGCCATTGGGTCTGGCCACTGGGCGTACACCTTAAAGTTCGGGTCGATGTTATCGCTCAGGGTAACAAACGCCAGTTCGGCGCCGCGTTTGCGCATCTGGGCGTAGGCGGCGTCTGATTCCATAAATTGAAGATCAAAAGTGACCTGCGGGTAGTCGCGTTTGAAGCGCCGCAGCCAGCTTGGCAGGTGGTGCAGGCCAATGTGATGGCTGGCAATGATCTGCAGTTCACCGGCGATTTCGCGGGTGTTTGGCGATAGGGCAATGCGGGCGTTGTGGATTTCATCCAGAATCCGCCTGGCGTGGGGCAGCAGCCGAGCGCCGGCGTCGGTTAACTTGAGCTGGCGCTGGCTGCGATCAACCAGTTCAGCGCCAAGCTGAGCTTCCAGAGTGGCCAGCCGCTTGCTGATAGCGGGCTGGGTGATGTGCAGTTGCTCAGCGGCTTCAGAGAACGAGCCTTGGTCAACAATGGCTAGAAAAGCGCGCAACGTGTTGGAATCCATAGGTATCATGACCGCCGTCGGATAAAAGTGCTTTTTACAACACTCTGCAGCATTTCACTCTATGCGATAGTATTCCAAACAGGAATGCTGTGCATAAAAAACATGAATTGAGGTTATTGGTTAGGCACTTTACACTGCTTATAAAATAGAAATTCTAAAAGGCGCAACCGTATCAACGGTGGTGAGTTTTTAAAATCCCAAAACGATGAGAGAGCGATCATGGCGGGCAGAACTTTGTACGACAAACTGTGGGACGATCATCTGGTAAAACAGCGTGATGATGGTTCTGCGCTTATTTACATTGACCGCCACCTGCTGCACGAAGTGACGTCGCCGCAGGCGTTCGAAGGTCTGCGCCTGGCCAACCGAAAGCCCTGGCGGATAGATGCCAATCTGGCAACGCCCGACCATAACGTGCCTACCACTGACCGCGTGATGGGGATCGACGGCATTGTGGACCCGGTATCGCGCATTCAGGTAGAAACTCTGGACAGAAACTGCGACGAGTTCGGTATTCTTGAGTTCAAGATTAAAGACCAGCGCCAAGGCATAGTGCACGTAATCGGCCCCGAGCAAGGCGCAACTTTGCCCGGTATGACCATTGTCTGTGGTGATTCCCATACCTCGACCCACGGCGCCTTTGGCTGCCTGGCCCACGGTATTGGCACCTCGGAAGTGGAACACGTGCTGGCTACCCAGTGCCTGGTGCAGCAGAAAATGAAAAACATGCTGGTGAAAGTGAACGGCCAGTTGGGTAAAGGCGTAACCGCCAAAGACGCAGTGCTGGCGATTATTGGCAAAATCGGTACCGCTGGCGGTTCCGGCCATGCTATCGAGTTTGGCGGCGATGCCATACAAAGCCTGAGCATGGAAGGCCGGATGACGGTGTGCAATATGGCGATCGAAGCTGGCGCCCGCGTTGGCATGGTGGCGGTAGACGTCACTACGATTGATTATGTCAAGGGTCGGCCGTTTTCACCTGAGGGTGAAGCCTGGGACGCAGCCGTTGCTCATTGGCGTACCTTGCACAGCGACCCGAGCGCCGAATTTGACAAAGTGGTTGAGCTTGAAGGTGCGGATATTCAGCCTCAGGTGAGCTGGGGCACATCCCCGGAAATGGTGGCAAGTGTGGCCGGCCAAGTGCCAGATCCGGAGAAAGAAACCGACCTGATAAAACGGGAAGGGCTTGAACGTGCGCTGCAATATATGGGTCTGCTGCCCAATCAGTTGATCACCGACATCAAGCTGGACCGAGTATTTATTGGTTCCTGCACCAACAGCCGGATTGAAGACCTGCGCGAGGCAGCGCTGGTGGTTAAAGGCCGCAAAGTGGCAGGTAGTTTGAAGCAGGCGATGGTGGTGCCGGGCTCGGGTTTGGTGAAGTTGCAGGCCGAAGCCGAAGGGCTGGACAAGATTTTCCTGGAAGCGGGGCTGGAATGGCGTGACCCCGGTTGCTCTATGTGCCTGGCTATGAACGCCGATAAGTTGAGGCAGGGTGAGCACTGTGCGTCTACCTCTAATCGTAACTTCGAAGGGCGCCAAGGCTTTGGTGGGCGTACTCATCTGGTGAGCCCGACTATGGCAGCGGCGGCCGCGATTGCCGGTCATTTTGTTGACGTTCGTGACATGCTGAATTAAGCCACAGGAGACAATAACCATGCGCGCATTTACCCAACACCAGGGTCTGGTAGCCCCCATGGACCGTGCCAATGTGGACACGGACATGATCATTCCCAAGCAGTTTTTGAAGTCCATCAAACGCACCGGCTTTGGCCCCAACCTGTTTGATCCACTGCGTTATCTGGACGAGGGTCAGCCGGGCCAAGACAGTTCCCAACGCCCGTTAAACATGGATTTTGTGCTGAATAAGAAACGCTACAGCGGCGCCAGCGTGCTGCTGGCGCGCACCAATTTTGGCTGCGGTTCCAGCCGTGAACACGCGCCTTGGGCGCTGGAAGATTTCGGCTTTCGGGTGATTGTTGCCCCCAGTTTTGCTGATATTTTTTATAATAACTGCTTTAAGAATGGGCTGCTGCCTATTGTTCTTGATGACAAAGTAGTTGACCAGCTGTTTGTCGAAGCTGAGGCCAGCGAAGGCTATGAATTGACGGTGGATCTTGCAGCCAAAACCGTTATCACGCCGTCTGGCGACTCTTTCAGCTTTGAGGTAGACGGCTTCCGTCACCACTGCTTGCTGAATGGCCTGGACGATATCGGTGTGACGTTGGAAAACGCCGATGTTATTCAGCGTTACGAAGACGCACGCCGAAAAACCGCGCCCTGGCTGTTTGATGCCGGCCAGTAATCTGGCGGTTAAACCAATGCCGAAACCGATATCAAGGAACCTGATATGTCACGAACCATATTATTGCTGCCGGGCGACGGCATTGGCCCTGAAATCATGGCCGAGGCTGAGAAAGTACTGCGCCGAGTGAATGTGTCGTTCAAGCTTGATTTGAGCTTTCAACACGGCCTGGTCGGCGGTGCCGCGCTGGATGATTCCGACACTCCGCTGCCGGATGAAACTCTGGCGTTGGCCATCAAGGCCGACGCGATTCTGCTGGGCGCCGTTGGCGGCCCGAGGTGGGACAGTCTGCCGATGGCAAAACGCCCGGAAAAAGGGTTACTGGGCCTGCGTTCCAAGCTTGAACTGTTTGCTAATTTTCGCCCTGCTATTCTCTATCCGCAGCTGGCGCTCGCTTCTTCGCTGAAGCTGGAAGTGGTGTCCGGGCTGGATATCATGATTATTCGTGAGCTGACCGGTGGTATTTATTTCGGTCAGCCTCGCGGTGTGCGGCAGCTGGAAAACGGTGAGCGCCAAGGTTATAACACCTACGCCTACACAGAGACTGAAATTCGCCGTATTGGCCGGGTGGCGTTTGCAGCAGCCCAGCAGCGCGGCAAAAAACTGTGCTCGGTTGACAAGGCCAACGTGTTGGAAGTGACCGTGCTGTGGCGTGAGATCATGAATGAGCTCAAGCTTGAGTATCCAGACGTAGAATTGTCTCACATGTACGTGGATAACGCCGCGATGCAACTGGTGCGCGCACCCAAACAGTTCGACGTGATCGTAACCGGCAATATGTTTGGTGATATTCTTTCTGATGAAGCCGCAATGCTGACAGGTTCTATCGGCATGCTGCCATCGGCTTCGATGAATGCGGCGAAGCAGGGCATGTACGAGCCGTGTCATGGTTCGGCGCCCGATATTGCTGGCAAAGGCATTGCAAACCCGTTGGCGACCATTCTTAGCGTTGCGATGATGCTACGCTACAGTCTGGACGAAGGCGCCGCCGCCGCCGCCATTGAGGTTGCGGTCGGCAAGGTATTGGACCAGGGCCTGCGCACAGCGGATATAATGTCAGAAAGCTGCACCCAGGTTGCTACCCGTGAAATGGGTGAAGCGGTGCTGTCGCAGCTTTAACATTCACTCCACCCGGGTCCGCGAAACCGGCTCGGGCAGGTATAAAAGAGGTTCAAAAGCCGCATGAAGCAAGTTGGGCTAGTAGGTTGGCGTGGCATGGTGGGTTCTGTCCTCATGCAGCGCATGCGTGAAGAAAACGATTTCGCGGATATCGAACCGGTATTCTTCTCCACGTCGCAAGCCGGGCAACCAGCGCCGGATGTGGGCCGCGAGGGCATTCTGCCACTGCAGGACGCCCTCGATATCGACACTCTGAAAACTCTGGATGTGATTCTGACCTGCCAGGGCGGCGACTACACCTCGGCGGTGTATCAAAAGCTGCGTGACGCCGGCTGGAACGGTTATTGGATAGACGCGGCGTCTACTCTGCGCATGGTTGACCATTCGGTGATTGTGTTGGACCCAGTCAACCGCAACGTGATTGACGCTGCGCTGGACAAAGGCGTGAAAGATTACATCGGCGGTAACTGCACGGTGAGCCTGATGATGTTGGCTTTGGGCGGTTTGCTGGAACAGGACTTAATTGAATGGGTATCGCCCATGACGTATCAGGCTGCTTCCGGTTCCGGCGCGCAGAATATGCGCGAGTTGCTGAGCCAGATGGGTGAGCTGAACGGCAGCGTGAAAGCCGAGCTGGACAGCCCGTCTTCTGCGATTCTGGAAATTGACCGCAAGGTAACTGACACTCTGCGCAGCAACGATTTTTCGACCGAGCACTTTGGCGTGCCGCTGGCGGGCAGCCTGATTCCGTTTATCGACCAACAGCTCGAAAACGGTATGAGCAAGGAAGAGTGGAAAGCCGGTGTTGAAACCAACAAGATTCTGGGTCGCAGCGACAATCCGATTCCTGTTGACGGTTTGTGCGTTCGAATCGGTGCCATGCGCTCACACAGCCAGGCACTGACCATAAAACTGCGTAAAGATCTTCCTGTTGCCGAAATCGAGAAGATTCTGGCCGCCGGCAACGATTGGGTGAACGTTATTCCGAATGAGCGCGAGGCCAGCATACACGAGCTGACACCGTCAAAAGTAACCGGCACTTTGAGCATTCCAGTGGGCCGTATACGCAAATTGACCATGGGGCCAGAGTACATTTCTGCGTTTACTGTGGGCGATCAACTGTTGTGGGGGGCGGCGGAACCGCTGAGGCGCATGCTGCGAATTCTTCAAAGCCGTTGATGTAATGCCAACTGTGTCCGGTTTCAACCAACCGATGAGGGGTGAAGGCTGCTTTCAGCCTTCACCCCTGTTATTTTTAAACCCGTAAAAGCCGGTGTCTCCTCAACGCCCGCAATGACTCCATGTTTGTGATGGCTGTGTGTCTAGGATGAAAAGTTGGCAAAGTAGCGCAGCAGTACACTGAAGAACGTTGATTCATTGATAAAATGATGCTTATCAACAATACTAACTGAGTTGAGGATTAACGTTCCGCAACCCCTACACAACACCCAGACGGAAGTCGTCCAACTTCGTCCGAAACCGCTTTGACGCCGCCGTGCACCGAAGCAGGTACGAATAACGGAGACTGGAAAGGAAAAAGCATGAAGGTACGCAAGCTTGCGGTTGCTCTGGCACTGGCTGGAGGTCTTGGCTCTGGCGTTGCACAAGCCCTGGGATTGGGGGAGGTGGAGCTTCGGTCTTACTTGAATGAGCCTCTGAACGCACACATTGTGTTGCGTCAGAGTCGCGGCGTCAGTCCTAGTGATGTTTTTGTAAATGTGGCGTCGGAATCCGCTTATCAGCGGGTGGGTCTTAACCGCGGCCAGTTTGCCAGTAAGCTTACATTTCAGGTGGTTACTCGCAGCGATGGCAGCCTTGCGGTAAGCGTGTCTTCCCGCGAACCGTTACGGGAGCCGTACCTTAATTTTTTGCTGGAGCTAACCTGGCCCAGTGGCCGTTTGCTGCGTGAATACGCGGTGTTGGTAGACCCACCCGTGTATGCGGCAGAATCCGGCACCCGGGAGCCGCTTGTAGCGCCATCGTCTGCTGGCCGCGGCGACTCATCGCCCGGTGCAAACAGTGGCGCGGTAAGCCGCTCTGCGCCAGCCGGCGCTGGTTCTGGTTCTGCGCAGTCTCTTGCGCCAGGCAGTGTTTACGGTCCTACAACGTCTTCTGACACCCTGTGGGGCATCGCCACTAGAATGCGCCCGAACAACAGCGTCTCTGTGCAGCAGGTCATGCTGGCGATTCAAGATCTTAATCCTGATGCCTTTATAGGTGGCAATATTAACCGCTTGAAACGCGGTGAAGTTCTGCGTGTACCCACGCTGGGACAAATCCAGCGCCTGGGCCAGGGCGAAGCTATTCGGGTCGTGCGAGCGCAAAATCAGGACGCCAACACAAACCGGGCAACCATTGATGCACGCCCAGCGGTTACGCCTTCTGCGCCCGCGGCGACAGACGGCGGCGATGCGGAACTGAAATTGATTGTGGCCGAGACGGAGGCGCTGCAAGCCGTTGATAAAACCGAACAGAGCGGATCTGCCGGCACCGACGGCAATCAGGCCGATGGTGCAGATGCCGGCACCGCGATAGTGCTTGAACAACTTGACAGTGCGCGTCGTGAAAACAGCGAGTTGAACACCCGTGTTGATTCGCTGCAAGAGCAGATGCAAACTCTGCAGCGATTGTTGGAGCTGAAAAACAATCAGTTGGCCGACTTGCAACAGGCTGATATCAACGGCGAGAGCGCGGTTACCGGCCTGGACCAAAATGCAGCCGAGAGCGCAGCGGTTGCTGACGGTGGCGCCAGTGCCAGCGCGGCGTCAGAGCCGGCGGCGGTGGCCGAGACTGGCGATGCAGTGAATGCTGCCAACGATCCAGCCGTCACGGCAGGGGATGATGTTAAAGCTCAGGCCGAAGTCGAACCGGCTGCCGAGGTTGTGGCGCAACCCCAGCAGGACGCACAACCACAGGTAACACAGCCTGATCCGGTCGAAGAAAGCCTGACCCTGAATGGTCTGGTCAAAAGCGTTGTGAGTAGCCCTTTGTACCAGATAGTTTTGGGCGCCGGTTTACTCTTGTTACTGCTGCTGCTTTTGGTGTCTCGCCGCAAATCTAAAAACCGGGATGCAGCCGAGAACGATACCGGCTTCGAACAAGCGCCCCCGGCTGAAACCGCATCAAGACCCCGTTCGTTTGACCTGAACCTCGACGATCATGAGCTGTCAGTCCTTGAAACTGGGCCAGACGTTCTGGCAGAGGTTGATTCCTACTTGGCTTACGGCCAGAACGAACAGGCGGCAAACACTCTGGAGTTTGCGATTTCCCGCGAGCCTAGCCGTCTTGAACTGCGCCTGAAATTGTTGGCGGTCTACGCGGACACCCAGAATAGAGTGGCTTTTGAACGTCAATATGGCGAGCTCAGCGCTTTGGATGTTGACGAGGCCATGGCAGAAGCTGATCGTTTGCTGACAGATCTTGAGCAGGCGGAAGTGGAACCCAGCATCGATGATCTTGAATCTGAATTGCGCTCCGGTTCCTTCGGCAGCTTTGATGAGGATGCAACAGACAGTACCCATTCAACGTCAGACAGTTTTGTAGACTACGACCTGACCACTATTGAAGGCATGGGCGACAAGGAGGAGCCCGCAAAGCCTGAAGCTCCAGAAGATTATTTGTTGTCCGACGATTTCGCCCTGGAATTTGCCGATGAAGATGCCGTTCCTCCGGCCAGGGCTGACGAATCCGTCAACGCGACCGGCAAGACATCTGATGATGACGATTTAAGTCTGGACGAAGCCTTCCTGGACGATTTGGACGCCGAACTTGATAAAGTCGACCCCCAGGCGAAGCTTAAGCCTTTTGACGTACAAGAACCGGATTTGGGCAAGCTGGAGTCTGATCTGGATAAATTGGACCGACAGAATTCTGACGACGACCTGGTGCTGATGAGCGAGCTTGCTGATAGCGCAGGTAGCACCCGTCACGCCAGTGGCGACGAAGCTGAATCCAAAGCAGAAGAACTGGGCGTTAAGGTGGCCAAAACTCAAGGCGACGAAGACGACATCAGCCTGGACGATCTGGAGACGTTGGGACTGCTCAAAGAAGACTTTCCGGCGTACGACTTTCCTGATGGCGACTTGTGGGAGGACGACCTTCCTGAGGCGGATTTATTGGAAGAGAATTTTTTAGAGGAAGAACCGCCCATTGTGGCACCTGGCGCGCCTCGAGTGCTCAACGAGAGCGATCTGGGTGGCAACGATGATTTCGACTTTTTGACTGGCACCGACGAGGCAGCCACCAAGCTGGACCTGGCGCAGGCCTACGTCGAAATGGGTGATGTTGACGGCGCTCGTGACATGTTGATGGAAGTAGAACTCGAAGGCACCGCCGAACAAAAGGCAGAAGCGAAGGAACTGCTTAACAATCTGTCCTGATTGGTTATAATCTTTTAAGTAAAGCCGGTGCTCAGAGCCTTCTGACCACCGGCTTTATTTTTTAACACCCAGACAATACATCGAGCCGACTCTTGTTTCTTGAACCCCAGACGCTAACAGCGGACACACCCATTGGCAACGGCCGTGTGGCATTGGTCTTCGAATACGATGGCCGTGAATTCCACGGCTGGCAGCAACAAAAATCCGGTATTCGCGCGGTGCAACAACAGTTGGCAAAAGCCGCCAGCAAAGTCGCCAATCACGATGTGGAACTGGTGTGTGCAGGCCGGACCGATGCCGGCGTGCACGCCAGCTACCAGCTGGTCCATTTTGATACGCCGTCACTGCGCACGATGCGTTCTTGGGTGATGGGCATTAATACTGCCTTGCCTTTCGATATCTCCGTGCGCTGGGCCGGCCAGTGCCAGGACGGCTTCCACGCCCGGTTTTCCGCGGTTTACCGTCGCTATCGCTACATTATCTATAACAATCCGGTGCGCCCAGGTATTCAACGCGGCCAGGTTAGCTGGCACTGTCGGCTTTTGAATGCTGACAATATGCATCATGCGGCTCAGGCGCTGGTTGGCGAACACGATTTTAGTGCTTTTCGTGCCGCTGGCTGTCAGTCTCATAGTCCGATTCGGTTCTTGCAGAGTATTGGCGTGATGCGTAGAAGCGATTATCTGGTGATTGACGTTCAGGCCAATGCTTTCTTGCATCACATGGTGCGCAATATCGCCGGAGCCTTGATGGCCGTAGGTTGCCAGGGCCAGGCGCCGGATTGGATCGGTCAGATCCTGACGACGAAGGATCGCAGGCAAGCTGGCGTGACAGCGCCGCCTGATGGTTTGTACCTAGTAGACGTGGGCTACCCCGCCGAATTCGGAATACCCAAACCCAGCTGTGGCCCGGCGTTTGTTGAGCCGTGGTTTAACGCGAAGCAGAATCGGCCGGTTTCGGCCACCTATATTCACCGTAAACCCCATATTCACCGCAAACAAAGGCCGCCCAACTGTGATTAGCCGTGTAAAGATCTGTGGCCTGACTCGCCGAGAGGATATCGACGCCGCAGTGGCCGCTGGCGCCGACGCAATTGGCCTGGTGTTTTATGACCCGAGCCCGCGGGCCGTCAGCGTTGATTTGGCACGCCAGCTGACGGTGCAGATACCGGCGTTTGTCAGCGTAACCGGATTGTTTGTAAATCCGCAGGCGGATTTCGTCAGGCAGGTGCTGCAGCGGGTGGCTCTGGACCTGCTGCAATTCCACGGTGACGAAACCGCTGCTTTCTGTGAGCAGTTCCAGCGCCGCTGGATTAAGGCCATACGCGTGCAACAGCAAGGGCAGATTGAACAGGCTTTTGAGGCGTACCAGAATTCAGCCGGTTTGCTGGTGGACGCATGGCACCCTGAGCAATACGGGGGCACCGGTCACGGATTTAATTGGTCACTGATCCCCGAACAACGGTCGCTGCCACTGATATTGGCCGGCGGCTTGCAAGCCGATAACGTTGCCGCGGCCGTGCACCAGGTGCGCCCTTGGGCGGTGGACGTCAGTGGCGGTGTGGAAATTGGCAAAGGCATTAAATGCGCCCAAAAGATGACAGATTTCGTGGCGGCGACCAGAAGCGCTGGGGCTTGGTAAAGTTACGGATCTGTTAAAAAGAGACCGGGGTCGGGTTCGCGATTGGAAAAATTGGGCCCACTCGGCGCTGCATGTACTATGTTTCATTGAATGAGACGTTTACACAGCATGGCATGCTGCCAGAATAGAGTCATAAGACGCGCTCTTTGAGGATGTGATTGCTGGCCGGTAGCGGGTGTTTGCAATAGAACAATCAAAACAGGTTCTACAGACGGGATTAAATCATGAGTAGTTGGCTAGATAAAATAATGCCGAGCAAGATCCGCTCGGAATCCAAGACGAGGACCGGTGTTCCGGAAGGCCTGTGGAAAAAGTGCCCGAAATGTGGCGCCTTTTTGTACAAACCCGAACTGGAAAAAAATCTGGACGTGTGCCTGACGTGTAATCACCACTTGCGAGTGGCTGCCCGCCGCCGCCTTGATATTTTTCTGGATGCGGACGGCCGCGAAGACATTGGCGCAGATCTGGAGCCTTGGGACCGCCTTAAGTTCAAAGACACCAAGCGTTATAAAGACCGCCTGACGCAAGCCCAGAAAGTGACTGGCGAAAAAGACGCCCTGTTGGCTATGAAGGGCACTGCCATGGGGCTTCCACTGGTGGCTTGCGCCTTCGAGTTCGGTTTCCTTGGTGGTTCTATGGGCCAGACGGTGGGTGAAAAATTTGTACGAGCGGCGAACGTGGCGCTGGCAGAGCGTATTCCGCTGGTGTGCTTTTCCGCCAGCGGCGGTGCGCGTATGCAGGAGGCCATTCTTTCGTTGATGCAGATGTGCAAAACCGCCGCTGTTCTTGAGCGTATGAAGCAACAAGGCGTGCCGTATGTGTCGGTTATGACCGACCCGGTATTTGGCGGCGTGTCGGCCAGCCTGGCCATGTTGGGCGACTTGAACATCGCCGAACCTAACGCACTGATCGGCTTCGCCGGGCCGCGGGTGATTGAGCAGACCGTGCGTGAAAAGTTGCCCGAAGGCTTTCAGCGCAGCGAGTTTTTGTTGGAGCATGGCGCTATTGATATGATCCTGCACCGTCACCAGATGCGCGAACGAATTGCACACCTGTTGGCAAAGTTCGGCAATTTGGAAAAACCTGACACCGAAGCACCCATAGAAATTGAAGTGACTGAAAAGTCGGATGACGATGCCTCAGTCGCATAATCCGGATCAGCACGCGCCGACAGTAACGGCCCCCGGCGCCGATGCCAGCTTGGGCCAATGGCTGGGTTACCTTGAGGCCATTCATCCGGTTGAAATCGAGCTGGGACTGGACCGGGTGATGGTGGTTTTGCAGAGACTGTTTTCGAGTAAGCCCGAGGCTCGCATTATTACCGTAGCCGGCACTAACGGCAAGGGCAGCACGGTTGCTGCCTTAGAAGCGCTGTTGCAAGAATCAGGGCGCCGCACGGCGGCTTACACGTCGCCGCATCTTCAGGTGTATAACGAGCGGGTACGCTTGCTGGGCGAGCAGATTTCGGACGCGCAAATGATCCACGCTTTTGAACGGGTTCAGGAAGCCAGGGCGGAAGTGTCGTTGAGCTATTTCGAATTCGGCACTCTGGCGGCGTTTGTGGCTATGTCCGAAGCCGATGTAGACGACTGGATTCTGGAAGTGGGTCTGGGTGGCCGTCTGGACGCTGTGAACGTGCTAGACGCGGATTTTGTGATCCTTACGTCGATTGATATCGATCATGCGAGTTTTTTGGGCAATGATCGGGAATCTATTGGCTTTGAAAAAGCAGGGGTGCTGCGACCGCGTATTCCTGCGGTTTACGCCGATTTTGATCCTCCGCGTTCGGTATTGCAGCAAGCGTCATCACAACAGGTGGATTTGACGTTGTTGGGTCGTGACTATCAGTTGGTGCAGTGTTCAAGCCAGCCGGCAATGGTAAATCTGGAGTTGGGAGACGACGAGTTTCGCTTGCCAGATTTTGCTCTGCCGGTAAAAAGTTTGGCTGCCGCGGTTGTTGCGTCTCGCACCTTGGCGCCCAATCTGGGTGTTCAACAAATCGAGCGAGCTGTGGCCGGCGTCTCGGTGCCCGGGCGCTTTGAACAGGTAGCCACCTCGCCGTTGGTGATTCTGGATGTGGGGCATAACCCTCACGCTGCCTGCTGGCTGGCGAGCCGGTTGCGCCTGCTACAGCACCCGGAAACCCGCATTCACGCGGTCTACGGTGCGCTAGCGGATAAAGACGTGCAAGGCGTTGCCAAAGCGATGGCCAGCGTGGTTCACAGCTGGTACTTGGCCGATCTGTTGAAGGAAGCTCCCCGCGGTTATAGCGCCGAGGCCTTGAACGCCCAGTTTGAACAGTGCGGCATTGAGCCTGCAGGTTACTGGCAATCGGTGCCAGAGGCCTTGGCCGAAGCTCGCAGCCAAGCTCGTGCTAATGACATTGTGATTGTGTTTGGTTCGTTCTTTACTGTGGCGGCGGCCCGCAACCTTTTGTATCCGGCCGCCGCCGTTGCCGACCCGGGAGCATAACTGTGGACGGATTAAAACAGAGGATCATCGGTGCTCTGGTGCTGATTTCACTGGCGGTTATCTTTGTGCCGATGATCTTCGACGAGCCCCACCCCGGGCGTAATTCCACCTCGATAAGCATTCCCGAAGAACCGCCATTTCCAGAAGTGAGCACTGAGCCACCACTGCAGACCGTTATGCCAGATTATCAGAGCGCCTCCAGGCCAGATGCAGCCGCGGCGGACCGTGCTAGCGGGTCCGGGGACTTTCAGCTCATTGAGGAAGTAACGCCTGAAGCACCTGAGCCAACAAAGTCTGCTGCAGTGAGCAACGCCGTTGCGCCGGCAGCGGTTAAGCCGGCACCGGCACGGCTGGAGCTCAGCCCGCAAACCCAAGAGGAGTTCAGTCGCTCTCTGGAGGGCGCTTGGGTTGTGCAGTTAGGCAGTTTTGGTGACGCCGACAACGCCCGGCGTTTGCGTGATAACGCCCGCGAAAAGGGCTACAGTTCGCACTTTCAAGAGTTCAGCCGCGGCGACACCCGGCTGACCCGGGTATTCAGTGGGCCTTTTGCCAGCAAATCCGAAGCCGGAGCGGCCAAAGCGGCCCTCGACAAGGCTTTCAGTCTCAACAGTTTGGTCACCAGCCCTGATTAATAAACCACCCAACCAGGTTTTATCGCAGCGGTGGTTTGGCAAAGGGCGGTTTCCTGATAGAATCTGCGCCTTCTATTTGCGTCGCTTGGGTGGTTCATGGATGCGTTGATCTGGATCGACTGGGTCATTATTGCGGTTATCACCATATCAACGCTGATCAGCCTTAAGCGCGGCTTTGTTCGCGAAGCTTTTTCGTTGGTCACGTGGATAATGGCCTTCATTGTTGCTCGCACGTTTCACCCCCAGATGCAGTCGCTGTTGGCCAGCACCGTGGAAACGACCATGGTGAGGTCAGTCGCGGCGTTTGCGATTTTGTTTATTGGTACGCTCATTGTGGGCGCCATCATTAATGGCATTATTGGACAGCTGGTGCGAGCTACAGGTTTATCCGGCACCGACAGGGTGCTGGGCATGGGTTTTGGCTTGTTGCGTGGGGTGGTGGTGGTGGTCGTAGGCATCGCTTTGTTGCGTCACACACCGGTGTCTCAAGACATTTGGTGGCAACAATCGCTGATGATTGACCGACTGTCGGTGTTAGAAGATTGGTCCCGTCGTACCTTTGGTGATGAGCTTTCCGGATTTCTTACTCCCCAAAGCGCGGAGCAAGGCGTCAAGTAAAACCCGGTTATTCAAACGCCAGGCGCTGCATCAGGCAATGTGTCTGGCGTGACTTTCATTCAATTTTAACACTCGGAGAACCTCTATTCCATGTGTGGCATCGTCGGTATCGTCAGCACTTCGCACGTGAATCAGCTGCTTTATGATGCGCTGACCGTTCTTCAGCATCGGGGCCAGGACGCAGCAGGCATTGTTACCTTCGAAGACGAGCGTTTTTATCTGCGTAAAGACAACGGCTTGGTGCGCGACGTATTCCATACCCGCCATATGCATCGGTTAGTGGGCAACGTCGGTATTGGTCACGTTCGTTACCCTACCGCCGGCAGTGCGAGCTCTGCTGAGGCCCAGCCGTTTTACGTCAACAGCCCTTACGGCATCACATTGGCCCATAACGGTAATCTGACAAACTCTGACGAGCTCAGTACCGACTTGTTTCGCACTGATCTGCGCCACATCAATACCAATTCAGACTCGGAAGTGTTGTTGAACGTGTTCGCTCACGAACTCCAGAAATTGGGTAAGCTGGACCCGACCAAAGACGATATTTTTGCCGCCGTGCGTTCTGTACACGAACGCTGCCGCGGTGCTTACGCGGTTATCGCGATGGTTACCGGCTACGGCATTGTCGGTTTCCGCGACCCTAATGGTATTCGTCCGATTTGTTATGGCGTGCGTTTAGCCAGTGACGGTCGCAAGGAATATATGATTGCGTCTGAAAGCGTGGCCCTAAGCGCCTCTGGCTTCACCCTGGTGCGCGACATTGCGCCGGGTGAAGCGGTGTATATTGAAACCGACGGCACCTTTCACAGTGAGCAGTGCGCCAAACAGCCGAAGCTCTATCCGTGTATTTTCGAGCATGTGTACTTCGCCCGTCCGGACTCCATCATGGACAAAGTCTCGGTTTATAAAGCGCGTTTGCGCATGGGTGAAACGTTGGCGGATAAGGTGCTGAAGGATTTCGCCTATCACGATATCGACGTTGTTATGCCAATACCAGACACCAGCCGTACCTCGGCCCTGCAGATGGCCCACCGTCTGGGTGTGAAATTTCGCGAAGGCTTTATCAAAAACCGCTACATTGGCCGCACCTTTATTATGCCTGGCCAGACCATGCGCAAGAAATCGGTACGCCAGAAGTTAAATCCCATTGATCTGGAGTTTCGCGGTAAAAACGTGATGCTGGTTGACGATTCCATTGTGCGCGGCACTACTTGCAAGGAAATCGTGCAGATGGCCCGCGATGCCGGCGCCCGCAAAGTCTATTTCGCTTCGGCCGCGCCCCCGGTGCGTTATCCCAACGTATACGGTATTGACATGCCGTCGGCTAAAGAACTGATTGCTCACGATCGCACGGTGGAAGAAATCCGCGAATTGATCGGCGCCGACTGGTTGCTGTATCAAAATCTGAAAGATCTGATTACCTCTGTTAGCGATGTTAACAGTGACATTGATGGCTGGGAGTGTTCGGTGTTTACCGGTGAATACGTAACTGGCGATATTGATCGTACTTATCTGGATCGTCTGGATAGCCAGCGCAACGATGCAACCCGCTCTGGCACCGTGAAGAACGATACCGAAAATGGCAGTATAGACATGCATAATGACGAAGACTGATTCTTTGGACCGCACAAGAATTCTATGACCAGCAGAAAACCATGATTAGGAGAAGACAATGACATTTTGCCGTGAAGAATTGGTTTTGATACCTGAATCAGACCTGGACGGCGTGTCTGGCGATACCCTGGCGGTGCGCGCTGGGCAGGTTCGTACCGGTCAGCTGGAACACAGCGACGCTATATTTCCCACGTCCAGCTTCGTTTATGCCAGCGCGGCGCAGGCGGCCGCGCGTTTTTCCGGGGAAGAGCCCGGTAATATTTACTCGCGTTTTACCAACCCCACGGTAACCGCCTTTGAAAATCGTATTGCGGCGATGGAAGGTGGCGAACGAGCAGTGGCGATGGCCTCGGGTATGGCTGCTATTACCAGTACTTGTATGGCGCTGCTGAAGGCCGGTGACCATGTGGTGTGTTCACGGGACGTATTTGGCACGGTGAATTCTCTGTTTCAGAAATACCTGAGCAAATTTGGCGTTGAAACCACCTTTGTAAAACTGATAGACGAAGCCGGCTGGGAAGAAGCCATGCGGCCCAATACCCGGATGTTGTTTCTGGAAACGCCGTCTAATCCGCTGTGCGAAGTGGCAGATATTCGCAAAATGGCCGACTTGGCCCACGCCCACGGTGCGCTGTTGGTCGTCGACAACTGTTTTTGTACCCCGGTATTGCAGCAGCCGCTGGCGTTGGGCGCAGACTTGGTAACCCACTCTGCCACCAAATATCTGGACGGCCAGGGCCGTTGCGTAGGTGGCGTCGTTGTAGGCCCCCACGCGCTGCTGGAAGAAATATTCGCATTCTTGCGAGCAACTGGCCCAACTATGAGCCCGTTCAACGCCTGGGTGTTCATGAAGGGCTTGGAAACCTTACCCATTCGTATGCGAGCCCACTGTGACAATGCGTTAGAGTTGGCTCAATGGTTGCAAGAGCAGAGCACGGTGGAAACGGTTTTTTACACCGGCCTGCCGCAGCATCCGCATTATGAACTGGCCAAACGCCAGCAGAAGGCTTTCGGTGGCGTATTGTCGTTTCGGGTAAAAGGGGGCCGGGAAGAAGCCTGGCGCTTTATTGACGCCACTCGAATGGTGTCCATCACCGCCAACCTGGGCGATGTGAAGACCACCATCACTCACCCTGCAACAACAACCCACGGGCGATTGTCACCCGAAGACAAAGAGCAGGCCGGCATCAGTGAAAACCTGATTCGCCTGTCGGTAGGCATTGAAGCCATTGACGACCTGAAAGCCGATCTTGACCGGGGCCTTCAGGCCCTTCACAACCCCGGTCATGGCAACATCTGAGCATTCATGGCTGCAAGCGCAAAAGCAAAAAACACATCGGCCCAGCCGCTGACGGATAAACAGCTGCGTTTTCGCAAGCTGTTGGCTCAGGGCGCCCGCGAGGGTGCCGTTATTGCGCTGATCGCCCTGGCGATTTACCTGTCCATGGCGCTGTTCAGCTTTCACGCCGATGACCCCGGTTGGGCCAGTGTGGGCCACGACGCCCGAGTGCTGAATCACGCCGGTCGCAGCGGTGCCTGGCTGGCCAGCCTGCTGCGTCATTTCTTTGGTTACGTGTCCTGGCTGTTCCCGGCCATGGTAGCGGGTTACGCACTGCTGCTGATTCGCCTTCGCAATCGCTCCCAAGACGTCCACTGGCCGCTGTTTATGGTGCGTTTTGGCGGGTTCATTTTGATTCTTCTGTCGGCCACCAGTCTGCTGTCGCTTTACTCTCTTTTTGGTCTGGGCGACTCTTCCGGTGGCGTGATGGGTGTAGCGATGGCCGATGCTATGGTGCGGTTTTTTAACCTGCCGGCCACTACCTTGGTGCTGATTGCTATATTTTTGTTCGCGCTAACCGTTACCACTGGACTTTCCTGGTTCTGGCTGATGGACCAGTTGGGCGGCGTTGCTCTGAGAGTAAGCACCTGGATACAAGACTGGCTCAAAGGTTGTATTTCGGCCCGGGAAGACGCCGAAGGAGCCGTTGAAAATTATCAGCCACCGCTTTTAAATCATAGGGTTGAAAGCAAGTTTTCAGGCCAGTCTGAGACCGAAATTCGCGCAGACAGAGTGGTTAAACGAGTGCGTTGGTGGCAGCGTATTGCAAGGCTTGGCGGCCGTGGCCAATCTGAAACGGAGCGCAGCGATGACGCCAAGGACTGGTTTGAACTGAACGCCGACGCCGACGACGAGCAGGCGCGTATTGAAAGTTTCAGTGCCCATGACGAGCGCGCCGGCGATGATGACAGCGATTTTGACCGCAGTGGGCCGTCACCTGCATTGCGACCGCCAGCGCGCACATCCGCAGCGGCTTCCGCTGACAGCACGCCTCAGGGTGCTGTTCAGAGTACTGTTCAGAGTACTGTTCGGAGTGCTGCTCAGAGTACTGTCCGTTCATTCAAGATAGCACCGTTTAAAAAAGACGATCAGGGCAAGCCCGACGGCAGCAATGGAACCGGTAAGCAATCCTCGCCGCTGAAAGACATCGAGAGTCTGATTCCACCGATCTCGCTGTTAGACCCGCCGGAGCAGCAGCAGGAAAAAGGCTACACGGAAGAATCCTTGCAACATATGTCGCGGCTGCTGGAAGAAAAGCTGGCTGACTTTGGGGTCACCGTAGAAGTGGTTGAGGTGAATCCTGGCCCGGTGATCACCCGTTTCGAGATCAAGCCGGCTGCGGGCGTCAAGGTCAGCAAAATTTCCAACCTGGCGAAAGACCTGGCGCGTTCGCTAGCGGTGCTGAGCGTGCGGGTGGTTGAAGTGATTCCCGGAAAATCCGTGGTGGGCATTGAAATTCCCAACGAATACCGCCAAATGGTGCGGTTAAGCGAAGTATTAAGTTCGCGGGTATTCGCCGAATCTACCTCCGCGTTGACCATGGCGCTGGGCAATGACATAGGCGGCAACCCCATAGTGGCCAACCTTGCGAAAATGCCCCACCTGTTGGTGGCAGGTACCACCGGTTCCGGTAAATCGGTCGGGGTGAACGCTATGCTGCTGAGCATGCTGTTGAAGGCAGGGCCAGAAGACGTACGCTTTATTATGGTAGACCCAAAGATGCTGGAACTGAGCATCTACGACGGCATTCCCCACCTGCTGGCGCCGGTGGTGACAGACATGAAAGAAGCCGCCAACGCACTGCGCTGGTGTGTGGCTGAAATGGAACGGCGTTATCGCCTGCTGGCCACTTTGGGGGTGCGCAATCTGGCCGGCTATAACCGTAAGGTAAAAGAAGCAGCGGAGGTCGGCGAGCCCTTGCGGGATCCGTTCTGGAAGCCCGATGAACACCTGGATAACGACGAGCAGCAGCGGCCGGAGCTGGAATCATTGCCCTCTATCGTGGTGGTGATCGACGAATTTGCCGACATGATCATGATCGTTGGTAAAAAAGTGGAAGAGCTTATCGCGCGAATTGCCCAGAAAGCTCGCGCCGCTGGTATTCACTTGATTCTGGCTACTCAGCGGCCGTCGGTGGACGTTATCACCGGTTTGATAAAGGCCAACATTCCCACTCGTATCTCGTTTCAGGTGTCGTCAAAAATCGACTCCCGCACCGTGCTCGACCAAGGCGGTGCGGAGCAGCTGTTAGGCCACGGCGACATGCTGTACTTACCACCGGGATCTGGCTTGCCTGTGCGGGTACACGGCGCCTTTGTCGACGACGATGAAGTGCACCGGGTAGTGAGCGCCTGGAAAGCCCGAGGCGCGCCGGTGTACATAGACGACGTTCTTAATGGCGCCGAAGGCGAAAATCTGCCCGGCGTACCCAGCTTGACCGATGATGACAACGAAGCGGACACCTTGTTTGATGAAGCCGTAGCGTTCGTGACAGAAGGCCGCCGGGTGTCGATATCGTCGGTTCAACGTAAATTAAAGATTGGCTATAACCGTGCCGCCAACCTGGTTGAGGCAATGGAAGCTTCAGGGATTGTCAGTTCGGCAGGCCACAACGGCGCGCGGGAAGTGTTGGCTCCGCCGCCTCCACGGAACTAGTGTTCAGGAGCAGGCAGTATGGCGGATAGAAGCACAACACGTGTTTTGAAACAGCTGGCTACAGCGCTGTTTGCAATGATTCTGACCAGCGCGGCAACAGCGGCCGTCAGTAACGATTTACAAAAAGAAGGGCTGCAGAAAGACGCGGCGACCCAGTTAGCAGCGTTGTTGAAGGGTTACCAGACCTATCAGGCTGACTTTATCCAGATTGTGGTGGGCAACGGCGGTGAACGCGTTCAGGAAAGCCGCGGCTCCATGAAAGCCAAGCGTCCGGGATTGTTTTACTGGGAAAGCAAAGCGCCTATGGCCCAGCACATCGTCAGTAACGGCGATGAGATGTCGGTGTACGATCCAGACCTGGAGCAGGTTACCGTGTATAAGCTAAACAGCGATGTGCAGGCCACGCCGGCTGCGCTGCTGAGCGGTGAGGTGGATAACCTGGCGCAAACCTACGACGTCTCTATCCGCAGGATGGGTGACAATATCCACGAATTTACGCTAACGCCTAAAAGCCCGGATTCACTGTTTGTTGCGTTGCAGATGTCGTTCTTTGACGGGCAGCTGCAGGAAATGCGAATGGAAGATTCCCTGTCACAAATCAGCATTTTGAGCTTTGATGACATTGTGTTGAACGGGTATATAGCCGCATCGGTATTTAAACCAGACTACCCGGCCGGTGTGGATATCATTCGTGATGGCAGCTAATGCAAAATAGCTTGCTTGCCAGCAGCGGCGGATTTCGCCCGTTGGCCGCGCGCATGCGGCCAACGCAGTTGGCAGACTACGTCGGTCAGCCCCACCTGGTTGGGCCCGGTAAACCATTGCGGCGGGCGGTAGAGCAGGGCCAGCTGCATTCAATGATTTTGTGGGGCCCGCCTGGGGTGGGCAAAACCACTTTCGCCCAATTGCTGGCCAACGTCAGTGGCCTGGACTTTGAAAGTGTTTCTGCGGTGCTCAGCGGGGTAAAAGACATACGCGCGGCGGTTGAGCGTGCGCGGGCACGCAAGCAGGGCAGCGGTCAGGACACCTTGTTGTTTGTGGATGAAGTTCACCGCTTCAATAAAAGCCAGCAAGACGCTTTTTTACCGCACATTGAAGACGGCACCTTTATTTTTGTCGGTGCCACCACCGAAAACCCGTCGTTTGAGTTAAACAGCGCGCTGCTGTCTCGCACCCGTGTTTACGTATTGAAGAACCTGGAAGACAACGATATTCAGTGCTTGCTTATTCGCGCGCTAAACGCCGAAGAGGGCTTTGGTGGCCACCTGCGGGTGGCTGAAAACGCACTGATGATGATGGCCAGCGCCGCCAGCGGCGACGCCCGCAGGGCATTGAACATTCTGGAAGTGGCCGCTGATCTGGCGGAGCCAGACGCTGATGGTGTCAACAGCGTTAGTGAGGATCAGCTTGAGCGGGTGATGCAAACCAGTCTGCGCCGTTTCGATAAAGGCGGCGACGTTTTCTACGACCAGCTTTCGGCGTTGCACAAGTCGGTGAGGGGGTCTGATCCGGACGGCTCGCTCTACTGGATGTGCCGTATGCTCGACGGCGGCTGCGACCCGCTGTACGTGGCACGCCGGCTGGTGCGCATCGCCAGTGAAGATATAGGCAACGCTGACCCAAGGGCGCTGCAGCTGACCCTGGAAGCCTGGGATGCCCAAGAGCGCTTGGGCTCACCCGAAGGTGAGCTGGCGCTAGCGCAAGCGGTGATTTACTTGGCCATGGCGCCAAAAAGCAACGCTGTTTATAAGGCGTTCAATCAGTGCATGGCTGACATCCGCCAAGATAAAGATTTCGACGTACCGGCACATCTGCGTAACGCACCCACCAAATTAATGAGATCCATGGGTCACGGCGAGTCTTATCGATACGCTCACGATGAGCCCGACGCTTTTGCGGCCGGTGAGGCTTACTTGCCCGAAGCCATCAACGAGCGCCGGTATTATCAGCCGGTGGCCCGCGGCCTGGAAATCAAGCTGGCTGAAAAACGCCAGCGCCTGGACCAACTGAACGCCGCCAGTCTGCGCAAACGCTATAGCTGAAGCGCTGGGCTTTTTATAAGGGTGGCCTATAGCTGAAGCACTGGGCTTTTTATCAGAGTGGCCTGTGGCTGAAGCACTGGCCACGCGCTGCCGTGACGGTATAATGGCGGCCATTCATAAAATCATTGTTCAACCGACCAGTCAGGATAATCATGCTCGACCCAAAACGCGTCCGCAGCCAAACCGAAGACGTTGCCCGCCGTTTGGCGATCAAAAACTTCGTCTTTGATACCGCAATCTTTGAGCAGCTGGAAGAGCGCCGCCGTGGCCTTCAGGTGCGGACCGAAACCCTGCAAAGCGAGCAGAACAGAAAATCCAAGTCTATTGGTAAAGCCAAAGCCTCTGGCGAAGACATACGGCCGCTGCTGGACGAAGTAGACGACCTGAAAGCGCGTAAATCCAACGCTGAAGACCAGCTGCGCGAACTGCAGGAAGAACTGAATGACTTTCTGGCCACTATCCCGAACGTGCCGGATGAAGGCGTACCTGCGGGCAAAGACGACGACGATAACGTTGAGCTTCGCACCTGGGGCACGCCCCGCGTATTTCCGTTCGAGCCGCAAGACCACGTTGCTCTAGGCGAAGCCCTGAACGGTATGGACTTTGCAACGGCGACGAATCTGGCTCACTCCCGTTTTGTGGTGATGCGCGGCCAGGTGGCTCGTCTACACCGGGCGTTGGCGCAGTTTATGTTGGACCTTCATGTCGAAGAGCACGGTTATACCGAAGCCTATGTGCCTTATCTGGTGAACGCCGACGCGTTGTTTGGCACCGGCCAGCTGCCAAAATTTGAAGCAGATCTGTTCCGGGTAGAAAGTGAAAAGCCGCTTTATCTTATTCCTACGGCGGAAGTGCCGGTGACCAACCTGATTGCCGACAGCATTCTGGATGCCACTGAATTGCCGCTGAAAATGGTCTGTCACACGCCCTGCTTTCGCAGTGAAGCTGGCTCTTACGGCCGTGATACCCGTGGCATGATTCGCCAGCACCAGTTTGACAAGGTAGAGCTGGTTCAGGTTGTGCGGCCTGAAGATTCCGCCGCGGCGCTGGATGCACTGACCGGCCACGCTGAAAAAGTATTGCAACTGCTTGAGCTGCCGTACCGCACGATGGCTTTGTGCGGCGGCGATATGGGTTTTTCCGCCGCCCGCACCTTTGATCTGGAGGTATGGCTGCCGGGGCAGCAGGCGTTTCGCGAGATTTCTTCCTGTTCCAACACCCGGGACTTTCAAGCCCGCCGTATGCAGGCGCGTTGGCGCAACCCGGAAACCGGTAAACCTGAGCCGGTACACACCCTCAACGGCTCAGGCCTGGCCGTTGGCCGTGCTTTGATCGCGGTGATGGAAAACTACCAGCGCGAAGACGGCAGCATAACAGTGCCGGATGTTCTTAAGCCGTATATGCGCGGTCTGGACAAGATCGGCTGAGTCAAAGCAAAGCCGGGGACACCGCAGGGACAGGTTTTAAATCTGCCCCTGATTTGCTGAGTCTGTCTCTTATCTTAAGCCCTGGCGCGTTTTGGCAGCACATCTTTGAGTCTATTGCGCATCTCGTGAACCGCTTTTTCGGTGGTTTCCCAGTCAATACAGGCATCGGTTACTGATACGCCATACTTCAGGTCTGCCAGATTTTGCGGGATCGACTGGTTGCCCCAGTTGATGTTGCTTTCAATCATCAGGCTCTGGATGGAGGTGTTGCCGGCCAGAATCTGGTTAGACACGTCGTCCATCACCAGCGGTTGGTTAGCCGGGTCTTTGTTGGAGTTGGCGTGGCTACAATCCACCATGATGGCTTTTCGCAGGCCAGACTTCTCTAAAGCCTGCTCGCACAAGGCAACGTTGACCGAATCGTAATTAGGCTTGCCCCCACCACCGCGCAGAACTACGTGGCCGTAGTTGTTGCCTTTGGTACGAATAATGGCAACCTGGCCTTGCTGGTTTATGCCCAGGAAGCTGTGGGGGTGAGACACAGACTTCATGGCGTTTACGGCAACGTCGAGATTGCCATCAGTGCCGTTTTTAAAGCCAATGGCCATAGACAAGCCGCTGCTCATTTCCCGGTGGGTTTGCGACTCGGTAGTGCGGGCGCCAATGGCCGACCAGGAAATCGTATCTTGCAAATACTGCGGGGAAATGGGGTCTAGCGCCTCAGTGGCTGTGGGCAGGCCCAGTTCGCTGATATCAATAAGCAGTTTGCGGCCGATGTGGAGGCCCTGCTGAATATCAAAGGTGTCGTCCAGTCGGGGGTCGTTAATCAGGCCTTTCCAACCGACGGTGGTACGCGGTTTTTCAAAATAGACCCGCATCACAATCAACAGTGTGTCGCTTACGTCGTCAGCCAGCTTTTTCAGGCGCCGGGCATAATCCAGAGCGGCATCAACGTCGTGAATGGAGCAGGGGCCCAACACCAGAAAAAGCCGGTGATCGGTGCCGTCTATAATGTTGTATATATCTTGGCGGCCTTTTGCCACAGTGGCGGCCGCCTGGTCGGTAAGCGGCAGATCTTGTTTCAGTGTTTCAGGTGGCATCAATGTTTCCTGGCTCGCCACGTTCAGGTTTTCTAGTTTCGTGCCTGACATAGTTACGATTATTCCTTGAGTAAGAGTTCCGGAGGTGCACGCAGTTGTTAAATCTCTGCGTTTTCCAGTTCGCCCATACCGGTAATGTTGAAGCCGGCATCGACATACATGATTTCGCCAGTGATACCGCTGGACAGGTCGGAACCCAAGAAAGCCGCGGCGTTGCCGACTTCATCGGTGGTTACGTTGCGGCGCAGCGGGGCGCGCCTTGCGTTTTCGGCCAACATTTTGCGGAAGCTCTTGATACCAGACGCCGCCAGAGTTCTGATCGGTCCGGCAGAAATACCGTTTACGCGAATGCCGTCGCGGCCCAGGCTGGCAGCCATGTAGCGCACGTTAGCTTCCAGAGACGCTTTTGCCAGACCCATAACGTTGTAGTTCTGTAGCACTTTCTCTGCGCCCAGGTAGCTCAGGGTCAGCAGTGAGCTGCCTTCGTGCATCATGCCGCGAGCGCCTTTGGCCAGAGCCACAAAGCTGTAGGAGCTGATGTCGTGGGCAATGCGGAAACCTTCACGGGTGGTCACGTCGACGTAGTTGCCGTCAAGCTCGTGGCCCGGGGCGAAACCCACGGCGTGAACGATAATGTCGACGTTGTCCCAGTGTTTCCCAAGTTCGGTGAACACGTTACTGATTTCGTCATCGCTGGCGACATCGCAAGGAAAAGTCAGCGTACTGCCCCATTGTGCGGCGAATTTCTCGACCCGCGGCTGCAGTTTTTCGTTCTGGTAAGTAAAGGCCAGTTCGGCGCCTTCACGGGCGAAGGCTTCAGCGATGCCGTAGGCAATCGACAATTTGCTGGCTACGCCAACGATCAGGGCTCTTTTGCCACTGAGAATTCCCATGGGTGTTCTCCTTATAGTAACGCGTTACGCTTTATCGACGAATGACGCTGTGTTCAAGCTTTGCGAGCATCATCCCGGTTTGATGGCCGGGCAAAAGGCTCGCTTTAGTCGGTTAAAGCTTTCTTGTAAAAAAAGGCTGCACTCAGCAGCTCCCGTGTGTACGGCTGTTCGGGTGCGGCAAATATCTCGGCAGCATGGCCGTATTCCACAATACGGCCATGCTGCAACACCAACAGTTTGTGGCTCAGGGCCCGAACCACCGCCAAGTCGTGACTGATAAAAATGTAGCTTAGCGCATATTTTCGTTGCAGCGATTGTAACAGCTCGATCACTTGCTTTTGTACGGTTCGGTCCAGAGCCGAGGTTGGCTCGTCCAGAATGATCAAATCCGGCTGCAATACCAAAGCCCTGGCAATGGCCACACGCTGGCGCTGCCCGCCGGAAAATTCGTGCGGGTAACGGTGGCGGTCCTGCGGGTTTAAACCCACGTCTGCCAGTGCCTGCACCACCAGCGCGTCTTGGACTTCGGGGGTGTCTGGGGTATGAATCTCAAGCCCTTCCTGAACAATCTCGGCAACTGACATGCGCGGGCTAAGACTGCCAAACGGATCCTGAAAAACAATCTGAATGCGTTTGCGAAAAGGGCGGAACTGTTTCTGGTTCAGGTTCGCTAAGGGCTGACCATCCAGGTCAATGTGACCGCTGGCGGCTGTCAGCTTCAGCAGAGCGTGGCCGATGGTGGTTTTACCACTGCCACTTTCGCCCACAATGCCCAGAGTTTGGCCCCGTTCCAGCTCAAAATTAACGTTTTGTACCGCATGGACGCTCGATTTTACGCGTCCTAGCAGGGTCTTGGCCGTGGCAAAGCGCACATTCAAATCACGCACTCGCAGCAGCAACGTTTTATTTTCTATGTCAGGCCTGGCGGGCGGTGATTCGGGTGGTTCAGCGTTAAGCAAACGTTGGGTATAAGGATGCTGTGGCTTGGTAAACAGGGTTTCAACTTCAGCCTGTTCCACCAGTTTGCCGTGTTCCATTACCGCCACCCGATTGGCGCAGCGGCGCACAAGGGTCAAATTGTGGGTGATCAGTAAAACAGCCATACCCAGCTTCTTCTGCAACTGTTGCAACAGCTCCAAGACCTGCTTTTGCACGGTGACGTCCAACGCGGTGGTGGGCTCGTCAGCGATCAGCAACTCTGGCTCGTTGGCCAGCGCCATGGCGATCATGACCCGTTGTTTCTGTCCGCCAGACAACTGATGCGGGTAGCTGGCCAGGCGGCTTTTCGGGTTGTCTATACCGACTAATTGCAGCAGCTCGAGGCAGCGGGCCCGAGTTTGGTTACCGCGCAGGCCTTTGTGTAAGGTCAGTGTTTCGCTGATTTGTTTTTCCACGGTGTGCAGCGGATTCAGCGAGGTCATCGGCTCTTGGAAAATCATGCTGATCTGGCGTCCGCGCACCTGGCGCAGGCGATTTTCTGAGGCTTTGAGCAGGTCTTCACCGTGGAACAGAATCTGGCCGCTGGGATAACGAGCGTGGCGGGCATCCAACAGGCGCAGCACAGACAACGCTGAAATGGACTTGCCAGAACCGCTTTCACCGACCAGAGCCAGGGTTTCTCCGGCGTGTAGCTGAAGGTTCAGGCCCTGCACCAGCGGTGGCTGACCGTTAAAGCTGATGGCCAGGTCATTGATGGATAATAACGGCTGTGCTTTTTGATCCGTCATATCAGTTTTTCCTCGGGTCAAAAGCGTCGCGCACCGCTTCACCGACAAACACCAGCAACGTCAACATCACCGACAGGGACACGAACGCCGAGATTCCCAGCCAAGGGGCATGAAGGTTGGCTTTGCCTTGGGCAATCAGTTCGCCCAATGACGGCGAACCGGAAGGCAGACCAAAGCCTAAAAAATCCAGCGAGGTCAGCCCGGTAATGGCACCGGTCAATATAAACGGTAAAAAGGTGAGGGTGGCCACCATGGCGTTGGGCAGAATATGGCGGAACATGATTTTCCGATTGTCCAGCCCCAGTGCCCTTGCCGCCTTCACATACTCAAAATTACGCGCGCGCAAAAATTCGGCGCGCACCACATCCACCAGCCCCATCCAGCTGAACAGCAGCATAATGCCCAGCAGCCACCAGAAGTTTGGCTGCACAATGCCAGACAGAATAATCAGCAAGTAGAGCACCGGAAGGCCGGACCAGATTTCGATAAAACGCTGGCCGAACAGGTCCACTTTACCGCCGTAAAAACCCTGCAGTGCGCCTACGGCCACGCCCACTACGCAGCTGGCCAGGGTCAGAATCAGCCCGAACAGCACGGAAATGCGAAAGCCATAAATAACCCGGGCGGCAACATCGCGACCCTGGTCGTCTGTTCCTAGCCAGTTTTCGGCGCTGGGCGGCGCCGGTGACGGCACGTCCAGAGTGTAATTGATGGTGTTGTAACTGAAGCGAATGGGGGGCCACAGCATCCATCCGTTAGCGTTGATTTCATCGGCGATAAACGGGTCGCGGTAATCTGCCGTGGTGGGCAAAAAGCCGCCAAAGGTTTCCTCCGGAATATCCTGCACAACCGGAGCGTACAACTGGCCCTGATACGACATCAGCAGCGGCGAATCGTTGGCAATGACCTCTGCCATCAGAGCCAGTCCAAACAGCAGCAAAAACAGCCACAGCGACCAAAAGCCGCGACCATTGGCGCGGAAGTTAGCGAGCCTGCGCTTTTGTATGGGGGTCAGCTTTGAAAACGATGCGGTCAAGGTTGCCGTCCAGTTTGACACAGTTCAGGCACCTTCCCGGCTTTCGAAATCGATGCGCGGGTCTACCAATACGTAGGTGATGTCGCTGATCAGCTTCAGCAACAGGCCCATCAGGGTAAATATGAACAGGGTGCCAAATATCACCGGGTAATCCCGATTCAAAGCCGCTTCAAAGCCCAGTAGCCCGAGACCGTCGAGGGAAAAGATAACCTCAATGAGCAAGGCGCCGGTGAAAAACAACGACACCAGAACCCCGGGCAAACTGGCGATCACAATCAGCATGGCGTTGCGGAAGACGTGGCCGTAGAGCACCTGTTTTTCTTCCAGACCTTTTGCGCGGGCAGTGACCACGTAGTGCTTGCCGATTTCATCCATAAATGAGTTTTTGGTGAGTAATGTGAGCGTGGCGAAACCGCCAATTACATTGGCCGTCACCGGCAGCGCCAGGTGCCAGAAATAGTCGCCCACCTGCTGATACCAGGTCATTTCGTCGAAACCGCTGGAGGTAAGCCCGCGCAGGGGGAACCAGTCATAGTAGCTGCCGCCGGCAAACAGTACGATCAGCAATAGAGCAAACAGGAAGCCGGGAATGGCATAGCCAATCACAATGGCCGAACTGCTCCACACGTCAAAGCGTGAGCCGTCACTGACTGCTTTGCGAATACCCAGGGGAATAGAAATCAGATAAATAATAAGGGTGGACCAGAGCCCTAGGGAAATGGACACCGGCATTTTGTCCACTATCAGTTCCAGTACGCTTTTATCACGGAAAAACGAGTCGCCAAAATCAAGCGTGGCGTAATCTTTGAACATTTTAAAAAAGCGTTCGTGGGCGGGCTGGTCGAAGCCGTACATGACCTCGATTTCTTTCAGCAATTCGTCTGGAATACCACGGCTGCCGCGGCTGTCAACGCTGGTGACGACTTCGCCGCTGCTGTCGCCGCCTCCGGCACGGGCCAGAGTGTTGCCACCGTGGCCCTGCATCTGTGCAATCATTTGTTCAATCGGGCCGCCCGGAGCCGCCTGAACAATGACGAAATTGAGCAGCATAATGCCGATCAGAGTGGGAACGATAAGCGCCAGCCGGCGCAAAATGTAAACGCCCATTTAGCGTTCTACCCACCAATTGTTGATGTCGACACCGTTTTTCGCCGCGTGTCCCGGGTGCTTGAGATAGGACCAGTAAGCGACTCGGTCACTGGCCAGATACCAGTGTGGCACCACGTAATAGTTGTTTAACAACACCCGGTCCAGGGCGCGGGTGCGGTACACCAGTTCTTCGCGGTCGGGCGCTTGAATCACTTGCTCGACCAATGCATCCACCACCGGGTTATTCACGCCAACGTAGTTGCGTGAGCCGTTTACGCTTACGCTGGTGGAATGCCAGTAGTCGCGCTGCTCGTTGCCGGGGGAATCAGACTGACCAAATACTTGGGTGGTCATGTCGTAGTCGAACGAACGAACCCGCTGCACGTACTGATTGCTGTCTACCAGGCGTACGGTAACGTCTACCCCCAGGCGTGCCAGGGTGTTTTTGAACGGTAACACCACGCGTTCAAACGTTTTCTGAAACAACAGCACCTCAAAAGCCAGCGTTTCTCCTGTTTCGCTGTGCACCATCTTGCCGTTCTTGATGCTGTAGCCGGCGGCGCGAAGTTCTTCCAATGCAATCTTGAGGTTGGCGCGCACGCCTTGTTGGCCGTCGGTCACCGGAGGCTGATAGGCTTGATTGAACACCCGTGGCGGCAATAACTCGCGGTAGGGCTCAAGAATGTCCAGCTCGCGGCCGTTGGGCAAGCCGGAAGACGCCAGGTCGCTGTTGGCGAAATAGCTGTCGCTGCGAATGTACTGGTCATAAAACAGGTTCTGGTTGGCCCATTCAAAATCGAACGCGTAGGTCAGCGCCCTGCGCACTCTGGGATCGCTGAAAATGGCCTTGCGAGTATTGAACACGAAGCCCTGCATGCCGGCTGGCCGCTGGTGGCCAATGGCTTCGGTGATAATTTCACCGCTTTCAAAGCGTTGCCCGGTGTAGGAGGTAGCCCAGTTTTTGGCTGAAGACTCCAGGCGGAAATCAAAGTTACCGGCTTTGAACGCCTCCAGAGCAACTGTGTCGTCATTATAGTAGTCATAGCGGATCTGGTTGAAGTTGTAGCGGCCTTTGCGCACGCCCAGATCTTTCGCCCAGTAGTCCTTCACCCGTTCATAGGTCACTGACCGCCCGGCATCGAATTCGGCAATCCGATAGGGGCCGCTGCCCAGCGGAGGCGTTAAGCCGTCGTCGCCGAATTCGCGATCGGCCCAGTAGTGTGCTGGCAGGATCGGCAGCTGCCCCAGAATCATCGGCAATTCGCGGTTTTTGGCGGTGCCGAAATCAAACCGTATGCGCCGGGGGCTCTTTACAGTGACGTTGCTGACATCGGCGTAGTAGTTGCGAAAAAACGGATGGCCTTCGGTGACCAGGGTGTTGAAAGAAAATGCGACGTCTTCGGCGGTAATGGGTTCGCCGTCTTGAAAACGGGCTTCGGGGCGCAAGTTGAACACCACGTAGCTGCGGTCGGCGGGCGTTTCGATGGATTCGGCTATCAGGCCATAGGCCGAAAACGGCTCGTCGGCGGACGACTCCATCAGGGTGTCGTAAAGATAACCACTGATGCCGGCTGCGGCTACCCCGCGCAGATGAAACGGGTTGAAGGTGTCAAAACCGTTGGCGACTACCGCAAGGCGCAAAGTGTCGCCTTTCGGGGCAGTGGGATTGACGTAGTCGAAATGGGAAAAATTTGCTGGGTACTTGGTGTCGCCATGCATGGCGATACCGTGCTGGGGGCTGGCGTTTGGTGTTGGAGGCGCGTCGCTGTATTGCGCCATTAGCGGCGCTGTAACCATGGCGAAGCCGATGGCAGCAGCGCAAAATAAGGGGTTAAAAGGCTTGGCCGATGATTCATTCAAGCGTTTTTTTATCATGGGTACCTTTGGTGTTTTAACCACGTTTATGGTGACCCGGCTATGGGCTGTTACGGGTATCAACGTAGAGTACCAGACTTTGTCCAGGTTGCAGATAATGCTCAGTATTTAGGTCATTCCAACCAGCGATATCACTGATATTCACCGAAAAGCGCCCGGCAATGGTCGCCAGTGATCACCTTCGCGCACGCTGTAGCCGACTTTGCGCACCAAGGCTTTGATCCGTGCACTGGTACTGGAGTCAGAACCAGCCACCGTGGCTTTGGCGTTCTGCGACCAGATCACCAGCTTCTTGCCCGGGATCAGGGGGTCGTCGGGTGCCATGTTGTTCCAGGCAGCCAGCTTACGCACGGTCACCCGGTGTTCTCGGGCGATATCCCAAAAGGTGTCTCCGGACTGAACGTGGTGGCTGACTTGGTCGCCGTCACGCGGCCGCGACTGTTTTCTATCCAGACGCTGGGTGGCGCTTAGAGCATAGGTTTCGCTGTCGCCGATTGCGGATGGGATCATCAGGCGCTGGCCGATACGGATTGTGTCGCCGCTGAGTTTATTAAGCTTGCGGACAACCGGTGCGGTGGTTTCATAACGCTGGGCTATGGTGCTTAGGCTATCCCCGGAACGCACCCTGTAGTTGTGCCAGGACACACGTAGATTGATCGGATAGGTTTTCAGGGCCTTGCGAAAGCGTTCTGCGCTGTTCACTGGTACCAACAGTCGGTGCGGGCCATCGGGGTGGGTGGCCCAGCGGTTAAAAGACGGGTTTAGCAGATACATTTCGTCTATATCGGTCGCGGCCAGTTCGGCGGCTTTGGCCAGGTCTAGCTGCGAGCCGGTTTCAACCACGGTGAAGTAAGGCTCGTTGGCCAATGCTGGCAAATCGATACCATAAGCGTCCGGATTGGCGAAGATTTTTGCTAGAGCCAGTAGCTTCGGTACGTAGTGGCGGGTTTCTTGCGGCAGTTTCAGCGACCAGAAATCCGTTGGTTTGTCAGCGTTTGTATTGCGACGTATGGCACTGGAAACGGTGCCGCCGCCGCTGTTGTACGCAGCCAGCGCCAGTGCGTAGTCGCCGTCAAAGCGTTTGCTCAGGCGTTCGAGATAGGTCAGAGCAGCGTCAGTAGCTGCGATGACATCGCGGCGGTCATCGTGCCACCAGCTTTGGGTTAAGCCGAAGTATTTCCCGGTGGCCGGTACAAACTGCCAGAGCCCGGCGGCGCGGCCGTGGGAGTAGGCGAACGGGTCAAACGCACTTTCTACAATGGGCAGCAGCGCCAGTTCTGTGGGCAGGTCACGGCGTTCGGTCTCGCTGATGATATAGTGAAGGTAGCGGCTACCGCGCTCCACCACTCGCTTAATGTAGCGAGGGTGACTGGCAAGCCAGGCCAGTTGCTGCTCCAGGCGTGGTTGGTCTACCTCATGATCCAGCGCAAAGCCGTCCCGCAGGCGTTGCCATAAATCGGTGTTCTCGGTCTTGATTCCGTTTTCAAGAGCGCTATCGGCTAGCGCTGCGGGCTGCTCAATATGAGCGGCGTTTAGCTTACCTCGGGCGGTTCTGGCTTGGGGTTTTAGCCTTGGCGCAACGGCGTCGTCTAGCGGGCTGTCTTGGCCGGCATCGGCTTGGCCTTTGATGATCGCCTGTTTGAGGTCGTCATCACTGCTGGCGACGGTGACGTGTGTGGAATCGAGAAGGTTATCAGTGCGGCTGAGGGGGCGTTCACTGGCGCAACCGGCAATAAGAGCGGCGCTAAACAGGCAAGTTAATAATCGGTTGGGCGACATAAACATACGTTCCGGGATAATAGTTGGCCAGACCAGTGGCAAACTGTGCCTGGCGACTTTGGCTGTAAATGAAAAAGTGCACAGAGTTTATGGGTGCGGTTTACCGGGGGTCAAGAAACCGATCGTTACTGCTGCGAGAGAAGCGTACAGATCGGGGGCAGGTTTTAAATCTATCCCCCGATCTGTTAGCCGCGGAAGTGATCCTTGCTGTGACGAATCGCAGCGAATACGTCGTCTGCGCTGTCCATCGGCAGTGTGTGTTCGCTGGCATAACGTTTAGCAATGTCTATTACCTCGGGATCGTCCCAGCGCAGAAACAGGTTCAGACGTTTTTCCTCAGCCAGGGTGGATGGCACTGTCGCCCTGTTACTCGCCCGTGCCTGCTCGCATTGCTGTTCAAGCTCAGCCAGGGCACTTGACTGTGGTAACCAGCTACGGGCAAACCTGAGGTTTGCCAGAGTGTACTCGTGAGCGCAATAAACGGCCGTGTTGTCGGGTAACTGACGCAGGCTTTCCAAGGATCGGCGCATCTGCGCCGGTGTGCCTTCAAAGAGCCGGCCACAACCCGAAACGAACAGAGTATCGCCGGCGAACAGCAGTGGCCGTGCGGTTATGGCTGTGTCGTCAGTAAAAAAAGCGATATGGTCCAGGGTGTGGCCCGGAACCGCCATGCTGGTAAACGTAATGCCTTCCCATAGTGCGGTGTCGCCAGGATAAATGGGGTGTGTGCTGCCCTTGAACGGGCTGTCGGCCGGGCCAATTATCCGGCATTCGGGATATGTTTCGCGCAGCGCTTTTACGCCGCCGACGTGATCAGGGTGGTGATGAGTGATTAGAATGGCCGTGAGCGCCAGGCCCTGTTGCGCCAGGTGGTCCAGAACCGGTTGTGCCAGGCCTGGGTCTACGATCAGGGCGTTGTGACGGTGCGGGTCAGCGATGCACCATATATAGTTGTCATTGAACGCCGGTATTGCAGAAATCGTCAACATAACCCACCCATGTGCTTAGCCAATGTGGCGGCTATGATAAAGCATTCATCGATTGACCCCAAAACTTGCAGGCTTGGGTGGCGTGCACCGGCTTTGTTTCAGAGTTTAAACGTGGGGTTAAAAGCAGAGCCAACAGGAGCAGCAGCATAGTGAAACTCGAAGAAGCTATTGATTACCAGGCGCGTCATGACAGCTTCGAACACTGGTTCCAAACCCCGCTTGGTCGGGCGTTGCTGGCCGATCAGCGCCAGTACCTGGACCACAAACTGGCCAGCCACACTGGCGTTCGTCAGTTGCAGGTCGGCGTCAGCCATTGGCTGCGTCTGGCTACCGAAACCGATTTTTTGCAACGAATTATTACCGTGCCGCAATGGCACTCGGATATTTCTGGCGGGGTTGCGGTTTGCGACGCGGATGAGTTGCCATTTCCCGGCGATTCGATGGATCTGGTTATTTTGCCCCACACGGCGGATTTCTCCCGTTACCCCCACCAGGTTCTGCGGGAGTCAGCGAGGGTGCTAAGGGGAGAGGGCTGCATCGCCATTACCGGTTTTAATCCGTTCAGTGTTTGGGGTCTGCGTCGGCTTTTGTCCGGGCGCTTTGGCAGACCGTCGTGCGGTCCTTGGGGCGGGCGTTTTATACCAGCGGGACGAATGGAAGACTGGTTGCGTTTATTGGGCTTTCAAATAGAACATTCGGTGACCCGCTTTTACGGTTTGCCGTTACAGCGCTGTGCACGTAATCCGGTGCTGCGACAGCCTAGCGGATTTATGCCGGGCGGTGCTTATTACTGTATCCTTGCGCGCAAGCGCGAACTGGCACGCACGCCTGGCCGACGTGCGTGGAGTAAACGCAAGGTTATAGGTCTTGCGGGTAGCCGCCCGGTGGGGGTGGCGCGTACTGGCCGTCAGAGTCATCAGGAGATTGAATGAGCGGCAACGTGATTATGTACACCGACGGCGCCTGCAAAGGCAACCCCGGGCGCGGCGGTTGGGGCGTGGTGTTGCGCTGGGGAGAGGCGTGCAAGACCTTGCACGGTGGCGAGCAGCACACCACCAATAACCGCATGGAGCTGATGGCCGCGATTGAAGGGCTGAAAGCGTTGAAGCGTGATTGTGACGTAGAGCTATATACTGACTCCCAGTACGTGCGCAAAGGCATCACCGAGTGGCTGGCTGGCTGGAAACGCAACGGTTGGAAAACGGCGGCTAAAAAGTCGGTTAAAAATGATGATTTGTGGAAGGCCCTGGATGAACAAAGTGAACGCCACCGGGTAAACTGGCACTGGGTGAAAGGGCACGCTGGCGTGCCGGATAACGAACTGGCTGACCAGCTGGCCAACCAAGGTGTTGAAGAGCTGACCGGTTAACCGGTCAGCACACAAGGTCAAAGGGTAACTGCATGCGACAAATTGTACTGGATACCGAAACCACCGGCATTGACCCCAACGAGGGCCACCGGATTATCGAAATTGGCTGCGTAGAGCTGGTTGAGCGAGCGTTAACCGGACGCAACTACCATGTTTATGTAAATCCTGGCCGCGAAGTAGAAGCCGAAGCCGTTGCCATACACGGCATCACCAACCAGTTTCTGGCCGACAAGCCACTGTTTGCGGTGGTTGCTGACGAATTTTTTGAGTTTATCCGCGGCGCGGAGCTGGTGATCCACAACGCGGCATTTGACGTCGGCTTTATGGACGCCGAATTTGGCCGTCTTGACGGCGGTCGTAAAACCGCCGAACACTGTGGAATTGTTGATACTCTGGCCATTGCCCGCAAACGCCACCCTGGTCAAAAAAACAACCTGAATGCGCTGTGCAAACGCTACGGGATAGATAACAGCAATCGTGAATTGCACGGTGCTCTGCTGGATGCGGAAATTTTAGCCGATGTATATCTGCTGTTAACGGGCGGTCAAACCGCGCTGTTGCTGGATTCCGCCTCGGGTGAGGGTGCTTACGGCGATGGTATCCGCCGGGTGCAGGCCGCCCGCGATGCACTGCGGGTGATTGGTGCCAGTGCCGATGAAGATCTGGCCCATCGCGAGTTTATGGCGATGATGGAAGAGAAAGCCGGCTCGACGGTGTGGGGGCAGATTCTGGGTGCAGAGCCAACGGTATCGCCTTCAAGGACGGGGCTCGTACAGAACACGTTGTAAGCCCGGTTGGCTAAGGAAGGTGGATACCAGTCCGCTACGCTCGTGGTAGGTCGCTAAGACCCACCGCCGAACGCTTCCTCAGTTCAACGCTCAAACACTGTACGGCGCTATTCAGGGCGTTTCATACAGATATTGCCCCTTAACCCAGAGAGCTATCCGCTCCTGACGCCTTAGTTGAGTGACGTAAAAATTGTGTTATAACTGATGAATGTTACAACATTTTGTATGTGACTGGTCAAACAGAGTTCGTCGTCACCGCAGGGCCAACAGGGAAGCGTAAGTTATGGTGCAATCGTTTCTGGCAACGAAATCGCAGTCATTCGATCTCGTTAAAAGTGGAATCGAGCAAACCATCCGACAGGCTGAAGACCGCCTTGAGTGCTTTCAGAAAAACCGGGAAAGTGATGAAGATTTGCAAAACTGCCTGGACTGTCTGAACCAACTGCGGGGCATCTTCACATTGGTGGAGCTGCGCGGTGGAATTCTGTTGTGCGAGGAGGCGGTGGGTACCTGCAATAACGTTCCAGTTGGTGCAGCCACTGACAAGAATGTTTTGCTAATCACGCTCAACAAAGCTTTGTTTGTACTGCGCCAATACGTGGAATACCATCATCGTCAGCGTCAGGACCACCCCAATCTGCTGCTACCGGTGATCAACGAGCTGCGCGAAGCGCGCAACGAGTCTGTTTACCCGGAGTCCTGGCATTTCAAGCTTGACCCCACGCACCGCCTGGACCTTTGCAAAGGCGTGAAACTGCGGCCTGTGACCGACCACACCAACGATTACGACGTTATGGCCCGGCGCATGCGCTTGACCTATCAATTGGCGCTGCTGGGAATTTTGCACGAACGCAACGACGCAGTCACAAAGACGCTCATCAGCCGCGCCGCTCATGGTTTCGCGCGGCTGTGCAACGGCAGGCCCCAGGGGCAATTATGGTGCTTGGTTGAAATTGTTGCCGATACCATGCTTGACCGTGCCATGACGTTTTCTAAGGCTCGTAAACGCGTGTTCATGGCGATTGAAAAATACGCTCGCCAGCTGGTCTACGTGGGTGTTGATTCTGCCAATAAATCAATACCTGACGATTTGCTTACCGATCTAGTGTACCTGCTGTATTGCAGTGGCTCGGCCAATCCCGAAGTCGCCCAGGTGCTTCAGGCTTTTCGCCTGGTGCCTGCAGAATTCTCGGACGCCACTCTGGACGTTCATTCCCGCAAACTTTATGGCCCGGGCAGTGACGTGCTCAAGTCTTTGTCAGAAGCAATGCAGGATGAGCTGAACCAACTAAAAGACAAGCTGGACATCATAGAGCGTGGTATCGAACCGGGCCTGGCTGAACTGGGATTGATTGCCGAAATTCTGGAAAAGTTGGCTAACACGCTGGTGATGTTGGATTTGGAACGCCTGGCTGCAACCGCTCGCAAGGAAGCCGTTAAGCTGCGCCAGCTAGAGCAAGAGTCACGTCTGCCAGACGAAACCGCATTGCACAGTCTGGCGGACTCCGTGCTTCGTATCGAAAACGTTGTGTTGCAGATTGCCAATCGCGGCATCACCAGCGATGCAGACCTGGTGAGTGTTGATCCGTCTGGTAGCGGTGAAGAGTTGCTGTGCCTACGCGAAGCCGTGTGGGTGGTGGCAGATGAAGTTCGTAATGCGCTGACTCTGGCCAAGCGAGCGATCACAGCGTTTATTGAATCGGATTACGAAAAACTGCATTTGGCTAACGTGCCCGCCACCCTGCACATCATTTGGGGTGGACTGGTGATGATTAACAATTCAGGTGCCGCCGAAGTGCTGCAGCGTGTTAATGATGCCGTAAAGTTCCAGCTTTTAGACAGCCGCGAGCCGCCGTCTGAACAGGTGCTCGAAGCCATGGCGGACGTTTTGACATCCTTTGAATACTACATTGGCAACATTGGCGAGCACGAGCCCGAAGACGCCGACCTGTTGCGTTTGGCGACAACGTCTTTGGGTGAAGTGCGTTTTTAAACGCGGGCAGATTCAGCCCATGTTAAACAGGTCGCTGAGTTTAGTAGCCAGCATCATGTCGCCTTCGGCGCGCAGTTGGCCAGCCATGAACGCTTGCATGCCGTCAGTTTCACCAGAAACGACGTCTTCCAAGGTTTCGGAATTCATAATCAGGGTAACGGAAGGGTCGCCGTGGGCGCCTTCGTGTAGCTTGCAGGTGCCGTCGTTAATTATCAGGTGATAGGTTTTGTTGTCTTCAATATCGAACTGAAAAACCAGGTCCAAACCCTGCGCGGCTTCGGCGTTAAAACTCTGTTCCAGCTTTTCAAAGATTTTTTCTACGGACATAAATGTAGCCTTTAAATGATTGTGATGACGGCGATGCAGCTCGACTTATTTCCTGACTCTATGGCCGGTAGCGACAGCTGTCAAGCGTATTCAAACGATTGTTTTAATTTATGCCCGGGTTATCACCTGATGAGCTCTGGGTTACACTTGTGCGCTTATCTGAACTTACGGGAGAAACCCTTTGGAATTCCTTGCAGACTATGGTCTTTTCCTCGCTAAAGCCGTTACCTTGGTGCTGGCTGTGGTGGTGATTATTACCCTGATTATCTCCGTTGCCCAACGCGAGAAAGGCAGTGAACACGAAGACGGTGAACTGCGTATTCGCAAACTCAATGACACCTACCGCAAATTGCGTGAGGGCATCGAAGCGCGATTGATGACGGACCTCGATCGTAAAGCCTTCGCCAAGTTGCGCAAAAAAGAAGACAAAGCCGAGCGCAAAGCTGAAAAAGCCAAAGCCAAGGCTAAAAGCGCAAAAAGCGACACCGCCGAGATCGCGGACGAAGCCGTTAAAGCACGCGTGTTTGTGCTGGATTTTGACGGTGATATAAAAGCCAGTGACACCGAGGGCCTGCGCCGTGCCATTACGGCCGTACTCAGTGTCGCCAAGCCGAAACAGGACGAAGTGGTGGTGCGCCTGGAAAGCGGCGGTGGCATGGTGCATTCCTACGGCCTAGCCGCGGCGCAGCTAGATCGCATCCGCGCCAAAGGCCTGAATTTGACCGTGTGTGTCGATAAAGTAGCCGCCAGCGGTGGCTATATGATGGCCTGCGTAGCAGACCACATTGTGGCGTCGCCGTTTGCGATTCTGGGTTCCATCGGCGTGGTGGCGCAATTGCCCAACGTGCATCGGTTGCTGAAAAAGAACAACGTAGATTTTGAGGTACTAACCGCCGGCGAGCACAAGCGTACCCTGACCGTGTTTGGCGAAAACACCGACAAGGGCCGGCAAAAATTCTTGGCAGACTTGGAAGACATTCATCGGCTGTTCAAAGATTACGTGGGCGAGCGCCGGCCTCAGCTAGACATGGCGGCGGTTGCTAACGGTGATGTCTGGTTTGGCCGCCGGGCGTTAGACGTAAAGCTGATTGATGCTATACAAACGTCAGACGAGTACTTGCTGGAAGCGGTGGAACGCGCAGAGGTGGTGTCGGTATCGTATCAACGCAAACGCACATTACCAGAAAAACTGGGCCTGGCAGCCAGCGCCGCCGTTGAGCACACGGTTTGGCGCCTGTTAAGCGTATTTCGCAATCAGAACTTGCATTAAAAAAGCTCTGTCGTTAATGCCCCGAAGTGCCCCAAACCAGGAGTCGTCAATGAGTGAATCTCAAAGCAACCCGCAGCAAAACGAACAGACTTACCAGGCCTGGCAGGTCAGCGAGCAGGATGGCGGTTATCGCGGCGGCGAAACGACGCTGAGTACGGCCGATTTGCCGGCTGGCGATGTATTGATCCGGGTCAGCCACTCATCACTCAACTACAAAGACGCGTTGTCTGCCTCTGGCAATAAAGGCGTCACCCGACAGTTTCCTCACACACCCGGTATTGATGCCGCCGGTGAAGTGGTTGAGTTAGCCGCTGGTGCGCCTGCGGGTGTACTGAGTGTAGGCAGCCAGGTGCTGGTGACCGGTTACGATTTGGGCATGAACACCGCTGGCGGATTTGGTGAATACATTCGCGTGCCCGCGGCGTGGTGTATTGCCATGCCTGAGGGCTGGAAGGCAAAAACCGCCATGACCTATGGCACCGCAGGGCTTACGGCCGGCCTGAGCGTTCACAAGCTGCTGACCATGGGGGCAACACCCGAGCAGGGCAAGGTGGCTGTTTCGGGCGCCAGCGGCGCGGTCGGCAGTGTAGCAGTGGAAATTCTATCGGTTCTGGGTTTTGACGTGGTGGCTATCAGCGGCAAAGCCGAGCAGGAAGACACATTGCGCACCCTGGGAGCCGCTGACATTTTGGGTCGCGATGCGCTGGAGATGCAAAAGAAACCGATGTTGAAACCAGCGTTTGCCCATGCGGTGGACACCGTCGGTGGCGCGCCTCTGGCAGAGCTGCTGAAGCAGATAAAGCCCGGCGGGTCCGTCAGCTGTTGCGGCCTGGTGGCCGGCGTTGAGTTGCCTGTCACCGTGCTGCCGTTCATATTGCGTGGCGTAAACTTGTTGGGTATTGACTCGGTAGAAATTTCGCTGGCGGATAAGCAAGTTATTTGGGACAAGCTGTCCGGCCCTTGGGGCTGTCCGCAAACGGAAAAGTCGGCTAAGGTCATCAGACGCAGTGGTCTTGCCGGCGCACTGGACGCATTTCTGGCGGGCAAGTCCAGCGGCAAGATTGTGTTGGAACACGGGTAATTAATCCCAGGAGTGGCAAATAACGCAGTTCGTGCTTAACTGTAGGAGATCATTCTTACGGTTAAGCACGAGGAAGTGGGTATGAAAAAATCTGTACGCAGTGATGGCCAAGTAGACGCCATTGCGGCCGTTGTGTTGATAACACTTGCGGTTGTTTTTGCAGTGTTTTGGATTTCTGGCCAGTAGGCTGCTACTGGATTTAAGGGGGTCAGGCGCTGGCCAGCACCACATTCACCAGAAGCACCAAGCCGCCGATCAACAAAATGGTGAACAATATCCCACCAACAATAAAGGCCCACGGACTGGGGTTGGCAAAATCCTCCTGGTGGCGCTTGCTGGATTGAACGCCCAGAGCGCCTGCCAAAATACTTTGCATCACTTTCAATAAGCTCGGCCGTGGCAGCGCTTTGCTGTCGGGCTGAGCGGTCTTATTGTTGTCTTTTGTGTCCATAGCCAGTCTCCGCCGTTTACATCAGAACGTTATTCCGTTGGACCATACGCCAAGCCGGGTTGTGACCGGCGTTCGGCTTCGGCTTTGGATTGGCCGGTATGATCAGCATAGTCTTCAACTTGGCCTACGCCAATGCGACCCACGGCAAAGTATTTGAACTGCGGATGTGAAAATGACCAGCCAGAGACCGTAGCGGCCGGGAACATGGCGAAGTGCTCGGCCAGGGCGATACCGGTCTTGGCAGTTGTGCCCAGCAGGGTAACCGGCGTGGCTTTTTCATCTTGCTGACGCCGAACCCTGGCGCAGTCCACACGTTGGACAATCCGCACTGAAGTAATAGTGGAAAATGATTATACCGCAGAAAGACCAACCAATTTGGTTGGTCTTTCATGTTGCCGCCATCTGCCGTAAAATGGATTCAAATTCTAAAGCGAGTTAAGAATATGTCCGTGGTAAATGTGACTGACCCCGCGCGGGATTATCTTGCAGAGCTGATTTCAAAACAGGATGTTGAAGGTATGGGGGTGCGCATTTTTGTTACCCAGCCCGGTACCAAAAACGCTGAAACCTGTCTTGCTTACTGCCCGCCTAATGAAATTGTGCCGACGGATGAGCAGTTCGATCTGGAAAAGTTCACTTTGTATTTGGACCATGCTTCTGTGCCATTTCTGGAAGAAGCCTACGTGGATTATTCTAAAGACCAAATGGGCGGACAGCTCACCATCAAAGCGCCGAACGCCAAGGTAGCCAACGTCGATGAAAATGCGCCTCTGACAGACCGGGTGAATTACATTCTTGCGTCGGAAATCAATCCTAGCCTGGCGTCCCACGGTGGCGAAGTGTCGCTGGTTGAAATAGTCGATGACTCCATTGTGGTGCTGCGTTTTGGCGGTGGCTGCCAGGGCTGCTCTGCGGTTAGCCTTACGCTGAAGCAGGGCGTTGAAACCACGTTGAAAGAGCAGGTGCCGGGAGTGACTGCTGTGCGCGACGTGACGGATCACACCGTGACTGAAAACGCGTACTATCAGTAACATCTCGTAAAAGAAACCGATCCGTAACTGGCACGTTAAGGGACAGATTTCAAATCTGTCCCTGGCCCCATATCCCCGGCCTTAAAATATGTCCGCGCTTTGCCTGATCTGCTATAAACAGTTGGTAGGCCGTGGCAAACCCGCAACGCGGCAGGCGCTTTTGGCCGGCGTACCGGGGAACAGCTGCATCAGGTAAATGCTATTGCCTTTGTCCTCACCCAGAGCCTCTTTTATCGCCTTCACAAAGAGCCGGTTGGAGGGCGGTGACATAGCGTGCTGCTGATAAAAACCCCGTAAAAACTGCACAATTTCCCAATGGGCCGGCAACAGTTCCAGTCCGTTATCGACGGCTATCTGTTCAGCGATCTGCGGAGTCCAGCAGCGGGCATCTTCCAGAAAACCTTCACTGTTGCGCGTTGGCGCGTGTTCCATGTTCGTCATGATCTCACCAGCTGATAATGCGTGTGGCCATGGCGCTCAATTGCACCATTTGCTCGTAGTCTATTTGTGGTGCAGTTCTCATCGCCTCGGCGCCGGCGCCGGCCCCGGATTTTGCCGTCAGGCCGCGGGCGCGGGCGTCGGCGGCCAGCATGAACATCGGGCAGGGTGCCGCAGCAGCCACTTCAGGTGCGCCTAACACCGCGTTTTCAATCAGCAGCACCGTGTCTGCGGTAGCCAGCGTTGAAAGGCACTGTACAGCCCTGGGATGCTCCGTCGTTTTGTTCAGTATGTGCAGGGTGTGAATGTGGGCGGGTAAGTCTGCAACAGACTGGCTCATAAGGTGGTCCAATGGTTTTGCCCTGACAGGCGGTTTATCAACTTGCGAACGGGGTGAGTGTTGGCCGCTGCTGGTCATCCGGCGAACGTCACTTTTTCGAAGCCCGCCATAAACGCCCGATCGGGTGCTATCAGGGTTACGCCGGCAATTATAGCGCCATCTGCCAGGCCGTAGCGTTGGCAAGCCGGGGCGTCGGCATACAACGCTTCAACGCCAAAAATGGCCGCTGCGCCCAGATTTTGTTCCACGGATTTTTGGCCCAGGCCGTCGGGTTGTTGCCCGGTGCGAAGCCAGTTTACACCGGCACCGCTGAACAGCAGAGCGCAGCTTTGGTCAAACGCCGCAAGTGAGAACGCCATATCGAGGCCTTCTCGGCCGCTCCAGCTGCCATAAGGCGCTTGGTCAATCACAATTAACATCGTCATGATCAAGCCCCGCTGTGAAAATAGAGTACTTTGCTGCAGGTACCGGCTTCCACCCATTCGCCCAGTCCGGCGATTTCAAACGGCGCCCTTATGTTGTGTGCGGATAACTCGTAACGTTGTTGTTCGCCGCTGTCGATGAGGCCACGGCGTAGGGCTGAGGCGATACAGGCGACGGCCGGGATCTGGTGCCCCGCCAGGAACTCAGACCATAGTCGAGGCCAGTGAGGCTCGTCAGAGGGCGGACATATCAGAGCTGAAGCAACGTGGACACCATCGCCGTAGAGAAAGACACGGTCAATCCGGTGGCCTGCGGTAACGGCCGCACGGGCAAAGTCCAGCGCGGTTTGAGGGGCCTGGGATGAGTAGGGAGCCCCGGTTATGACCAGTGTGTAGGTTTGCAGAGAAATGTCAGCCATGTTTGGAATCTTGTCCGATAACAAAAGCCCCGGCAAGTGCCGGGGCTTCGAGTTACGTTAAAACCAGATTAAATCAGTCGCTACCACCGAACACGCCTAATAGGTGCAGCAAGGCCAAAAACAGGTTGTAAATGTTCAGATACAACCCGGTGGTTGCCATGATGTAGTTGGTCTCGCCACCGTTAACGATGCGGCTTGTGTCGTACAGAATGAAACCTGACATCAGCAGTACGATAGCAGCGCTAAGAGCGAGGCTGAAGGCCGTTATCTCAACACCAAACATGCTGGCCACTAAGCCGCCTACCATCGCGACAACTACCACAACCAAGCCCGCAACCAACATGCCGCGCATGAAGCTGAAGTCTTTTTTGGTGGTCAGAACGTAGCCAGAAAGCGCGAAGAACACCACAGCGGTTCCGCCAAGAGCTTGGGTGACAATCTGTCCGCCATTCGAGAACTGGAGGTAGTACAACAGAGTCGGGCCCAGTGAAAGACCCAGCAGACCGGTGAATGCGAACACCACGGCAATACCGGCAGAGCTGTTGGCTGTACGTGGCAATACAAACCACACCAAAGCAAGAGCGCCCAGCATGCACATCAGGCTTGCGCCCCGGCCCAGGCCAATCGACATGGCAACAGCCGCCATAACGGCACTGAATGCCAGCGTCACTGCAAGCAGGGTGTATGTGTTGCGCAGAACTTTGCTCGCTGAACTGCTGATAGGTGCGGTCGCGGACCCGCGGGCAGTTTTGCCGTTGGCGCTTTGTGGAACGTTGTACTGTCTGTTTTCCATTGCTCTCTCCGTTTAAAGCGACTGGGTGCTTTTTAAACCAACTGCGTGCTAGCCAAAAGGATCAGACGCTATCTCACAAGGTAGTATATGATAGTCTATAGTGGTGTCGATTTCACAAATTTCAATTATAAAACGGTTAATTTTTCAGGTTTATCAGTAACCATTGTGACAATTGCAAGCGTGGAAAATTCCATTAAGTTGACGTAACTCTTGTTCAACTACTGTCACACTTTGTGACGGCGCTGACTCCCCTTTGAAGCTGGTTTTTTCAGTCTCTCACGTTGAATTTTGTGCAAAGCGTTGACAGAGATAAGAATTCCGGTATTATGCCCTCGGCTGTCGCCAGACAGCAGTGGAAGAATAAGGTGGGTTGGCAGAGTGGTTTAATGCAGCGGTCTTGAAAACCGCCGAAGGTTAATAGCCTTCCCGGGGTTCGAATCCCTGACCCACCGCCATTTTCTTCTCAAGTTAATATTCCCCAGCAACAAAGTTTCCTCGGTCAGCGATCGCAACTGCTTCTGTTATCACGCTTGAATTTATTTCCTGGTTTTCTGAATTCTCCAGATATTTTACAGCGATGTAGTAGTAATCTAGACGTGAACTGGACGAATCTATTAGCTCCTGCCAGTATGTTTGTCTATGTTTACCAAGGAGTTTGGCTCGTGTCTGATGATCGCAAAGTGGCCCTGGTGACCGGTGGAGCTCATGGCATTGGCCGCGGCACAGTGGCGTACTTGCTGAAGCAGAATTGGCGCGTCGCTTTCTTTGATCTGGATGACGCTGCCGGGAATGAGATTGCCGCAGCGTTTGGGGATCCCGTCAACCTGTTTCACGCGCGTTGCAATGTGGCGGATGAGGGTGACGTCAAGTTGGCGCTGCGTCAGCTTATAAGGTGGGGCGGTCGGTTGGATGCGCTGGTGAACAACGCCGGCTTGGCAGATCCTTTTACCGGTGCGGTGGAAGATTTGTTACTGGCAGAATGGCAGCAACGACTGGATGTGAACCTGACCGGTCCCTTTCTAATGGCGAAACACTCAGTACCGCACTTGCGTCTTACCCAGGGCGCCATTGTCAACATCGCCTCTACGCGGGCAATGCAGTCTGAAGCCAATACCGAAGCCTACGCTGCCACTAAGGGCGGACTGGTGGCCTTGACCCACGCCCTTGCCGTCAGCCTGGGGCCGGAAGTACGAGTCAACTGCATCAGCCCCGGGTGGATCGATACCCGCGAGTTGGGGGTAGGCGAGGCCCCTGCGCCCCTAAGCGCACGGGATCACGCCCAGCATCCCGCTGGCAGGGTTGGCAAACTCGACGACATTGCGGCGATGGTGCACTATTTGATTTCACCTCAAGCCAGTTTCATTACTGGGCAAAACATCGTGGTGGATGGCGGCATGGTGCGTAAGATGATCTACGACGAGTAGAGAGCGTTCAAAGAGGACAGATTCAAAATCTGTCCTCAGGTAAAACCAGTTTGTCGTTGCCTTATCAGGCCATCCATTCCAATATCTGTTTGTGCACGACTTTGTTGTCGAGCAACGCCAGATGATTCAGTTTTTCAAATACTCGGCAGTTTTCCGGGCGTACCCGCAATTTTTTCAAACCATCAGTGTGATGCCCTTTAGCGCTATCCAGCCGCACTAGAAGGTCTCCCATTATGGTGCTGGAAAAGTCTGTTGGGCGAGCGCCAATGGTGGCGGCCAGGAAGTAGTGCCGGGTGCCTTCTAGCAGCGGAACTGGTTTGCGGACGTCGGGGTGATATTCGTCCTGATTGATGCCTTTCCAGTCATCGTCAAGCAAATTGCCGTGTCTTAAGTCTTTGATGCCGGCGCTGGTATGTTGCGCCAGCGCAAAGGGGCTGGCGTAGCGAAATTTTTGCATGACAAAGGTGACTAAATGCCCGGCCTTGGCCAGTGCCGCGCCGTGATGGGGTGAACCCAGATAAAGCGCTTTTTTGACCAACTGGGTCCAGGGTAATCGCAACTCGCTGCCATACCAGCAGGCGCTGCGGATAACCAGCCCGCCCATGCTGTGGCCAATCAGAATCAGCTCTTCAACTTCGACCGGCCACGCATGTATTAACATTTGAAGTTGTTCGCTTAACTCTTTGCCGTTACTGGAAATATGCCGACCCGTGTTGTAGTTGAGGTACAGCGGTGTGAAGCCGTGGGCTTGCTGCAGCTCAATACCCAAGTCCGCTTCGTTATCGCCTTTCCAGTACTCGTGTGACAGGCACAAGCCATGAACCAGTACCGCAATACGCGGACTGGCTTCGGGGAACACGGCGGCTATGCGGCTTAAGTCAGGTTTTAGTTTTGCGCCCTGGCTATTTCTGAAATGCAGGGTAATCGCCAGCGGATTGTTACTGGCTTCCAGGTGATCGCCGCAGACACCATTTACCGCAGCTGTGATTTTCTCGCTTTGTGCCGGGGGTGAAGGTTCGTCATCCGCTGAGAACCCGTCAAGGGATTGATGCAAGCCTTGCTGCAATAAAGACATGGTTGACTGAATAAACTGATAGGTGTGGCCCCTCCGTTCCTTAGATGGCACTCCTGCAACGTCACGCAGCCGGTTTAACGGGTTTATTTCGCGGACAACTGTGCGGTGTGTCCGTTCGGCTATGTGGGTAACGCCACCCGCCACATCCAGAAGCAGTTGGGCTGAGCCGTGTAGCAATTTGACGGGTACCATGGTGTGGTTCTCCAGAAGGCCGAGTTCAAGAAGGGACAGATTTGAAACCTGCCCCCGTACACGCGGATACAACGGAAGCTTAACGCATACACACTTTACAGTTCGGTGGTGTCCTGGGGGTACACTGTGGCCTGTTGCGCATCGGCCAAGGCCTTGCGTTCGGCCAAGTGCTCCGGGTTGTTCAACGGTATCTGCCAGCCTTCAATATTTTGCTCGATCAGGGCGACCAACGCGTTAATGTGCCCCGGGGTTGCGTTCAATGCCGTAATGTAATTAAACGCTTCACCGCCGGATTCCATAAAATACTCGCGGTTTTCTTCGTCGATTTCTTCTACCGTCTCTAAACAATCTGAAGAAAACCCCGGGCAGAATACGTCAACAGATTTGACTCCCTTGCCGGGAAGCGACTTCAGGGTTTCGTCGGTATAGGGCTTCAACCATTCTTCACGGCCAAATCTTGACTGGAAGGTGGTCATGTACTCATCTTTTGCCAAACCCAGGCGCTCAGACAACAGGCGCGATGTTTTGTGGCACTCGCAGTGGTAAGGATCGCCTTTGGTCAGGTATTTCTTTGGCACGCCGTGGTAAGACAACATCAACTTCTGTTTGCGCCCGTGCTCAGCCCAATGGGCTTCGATACGCTCAGCCATGGCCTCGATGTACGGCGGGAAATCGTGGTAATGAGAGATGAATCGAAAATCTGGCAGCCAGCGGCGCTTGGCAAAATCTTGGGCAATGGCGTCAAAGGTAGAAGCTGAGGTAGACGCGGAGTATTGCGGGTACAGGGGCAGTACCAGCATTTTTCGCACGCCTTGCCGTTGCATTTCGTCCAGTGCGCTGGTCACGGATGGGTTGCCATAGCGCATGGCAAACTCCACCACCACATTGTCGCCATAACGTGCTTTGAGCGCTTCGCCAATGGCGCTGGCTTGGTTGGCCGTGTGTATCATTAACGGCGAGCCTTCTGGCTGCCATACGCTGGCGTAGGCCTTGGCACTTCGTGACGGGCGAATGCGCAGGATGACGCCGTGCAAAATCAGCCACCATAAAGGACGGGGTACTTCCACTACGCGAGGGTCCCATAGAAATTCCCCCAGATAGCGCCGCAGCGCCGAGGCGGTTGGGGCATCGGGTGTCCCCAAATTGGTCACCAGCACGCCCAGGCGTTCCGACTGGCTGTGGCGGAAGTTTTCGGAACCTTTAAATTGCATAAATAAATCCTGACTGATGGCCTGTTCAAGTGGGGGGATGTTGGCTCGTTAGCTCTTTTTCTGAGCCTGCTGAGCCAGCCGCGGCGCGATACCGCTGACGTTGTAACCGGCGCTTTGGGCCTTTTCGAGTATTTCCTTTGCCGGGGTTTCGCCAGCCGAACTGAGCGCCCATAGAACAGTACTGCGAGTTCCGGAGCGACAGAAAGCCAGTACGGGAGCGTCGGCTGTGCGGATCATTGCGCCGAAATGTTCCACGTCTTCATCGCTGATGTTGCCGGAGTTTACTGGCATGTAGACCCAGTGCAGGCCGTGTTCACGCGCGGCTGCTTCGATATTCGCCATAAGTGGCTGACCAGGTTCTTCGTTATCTGGGCGATTGGCGACCAGAGTTTTGAAGCCCAAGGCGGCTATGGCGGGTAAGTCGGCTATCTGGATCTGCGGTGTTACCGAAATACGATCATCAATTTTTCTGAGGTCCACGGCTTTATCTCCCAAAATCGAGTCTAAAAACAGAAGACCATAATCGCATACCGTGGCGAACGTGCAAAAGAAAGCCCGCCACTGCAATCGGGTGCCGGCTGTAATACAATGAGTTTATTGTTGTAACTCGCGCTTTTGCGCCTGCCTGGAGGTTTTGCCATGACCGATGAAGACGACAAAAATACCGATGCGGACGCCCAACTTCCGGGTAAAATAAAGGATTCGGCTCGACAGATCTGGCTGGCAGGGCTGGGCGCTTTCAACAAGGCCGAAGAAGATACCGGTCGTTTTTTTGAACGCCTGGTGCAGGAAGGCGAGCAGATGGAGAACCGCACCCGCGGTGTGGTCGAGAAACAGCTGAAGTCGGTGGAAGACCGCGTAGAGGGCGTACGCGAACGCGCCACTGGCACCTGGGATAAACTAGAGCATCTGTTCGATCAGCGGGTATCCAGCGCTTTGCGGCGCCTCGGAATGTATCGGCAGGAAGATGTCACGAGCTTGCAAAAGCGGGTAGAGCGCTTGGAAGCAGAACTCGATCGGCTTAAGACATTAACACCTAGCTATCGTGAGGAAGAGTGACACTCTCACCAGAATTCTACTGTTTTATAGATAACTTCTGCTGATTAACAAAGCCTGCTCTTTTTCCTCTTCTGCCAAGTAAGGCAGCATCAGGCACATGGTCTGGTATACGCCGCGACCAGGGTCTACCGCGCTGCGATCATCAAGATGTGAAAGCGTATCAAAACTGCTCCAATAGCAGGCAGTTAGCGTTAACTGGTCACACAAAGTTGCTAACTCTTCGGTGCCGATGGTCATAAATCCCTGGGCGCTGAAGCTGCTGCAGATGGTGTGGAATGCAGCGTTTTTCAGTTTTAATATTTTGCGAAATTTGGGCTGTAGCCGAGGATGACGTGACAGCACGTTGACAAGATCTTGATACAGAAAACGGTAGCGAGCGACGGCTTCGAACAACAGGTGTAAGAAGAAATTTTGCTGGTCCAGACTTATGCTAACGTCAGCAGGCACGGTCAGCAGGTCGTGCATCTGACGCTCGAAGCTTTCAAACAGTTCGCTGACAATGTCGCTTTTGTTGTTGAAGTGGTAATAGAGGTTACCCGGGCTGATATCCAGTTCATCGGATATTAGCAGGGTGGTCACATTCGGCTCACCTAAGGCGTTGAACAACGCCAGGCTGGCATCGAGAATACGATCGCGAGTTTTGATCTTTGCCATAACGCGCGACCACCTTCTTAGTTGACGAAGAAAGAATCAGAGCGTGAATCTGGCCCATACTGGAGCATGATCAGAAGGGCGATCCATAGCCCGAACGCCATAGCTGACGCCGGCGCTTTTCGCCTGGGGCAGCAAGTTGTCACTGGCCATGATCAAGTCAATGCGCAGCCCGCGTTTTGGCTCACGATAAAACCCTTTGCTGCGATAATCAAACCAGCTGAACGTATTCGCTTCGTGGGGGTGAAGGTGGCGAAATACGTCGGTATAGCCACGGCTTTCAACTTCACCCAGCCACTGGCGCTCCTCGGGCAGAAAACTGCATTTACCGCTACGCAGCCAGCGCTTGGCATTATCTGCGCCAATGCCGATATCCTTGTCGGTCGGGGAGATGTTGATATCGCCCATCACCACCACTTTGGTGTTGCGCAGCGTCAGTTCATCCAGGTAGCTCATCAGATCTGCATAGAACTTTCGCTTTGCTGGAAACTTCACCGGGTGATCGCGACTCTCGCCCTGGGGAAAATAGCCGTTGATAACGGTCAGGGTCTCACCATTCACCGTGAAGTCTGCGGCGATCAGTCGGCGCTGGGCGTTGTACAGGTCGTCGGGAAAGCCCCTGTAAACCTTATCGGGCGCTATTTTTGACATAAGTGCCACGCCGTAATGGGTCTTTTGGCCGTGGAAATACACCCGGTAACCCAGCGCTTCAATGTCTGCCAGCGGAAAGTCTTCATCGCTGACTTTTGTTTCCTGCAAGCCAATAAAATCCGGCTCCAGCTGCTCAATAACAGCGGCAAGCTGATGCAGGCGTGCACGAATGCTGTTGACGTTGAATGATACAAACATCATGGGGACAGTTCTCCGACACAACTTTAGCCGAAGTTTAACACATTGAAAGGGCGAGGGAATGGCGCTTGGTTATCGCTTAGGAAATGGTCTACGGCGCCAGCAGCGGACAGGAAGGATATTTTGTCACGCTGTAGACGATATCCGCTTGAACATTTTCTTGCTGGTTGCGACGGATATTGGCCAAGCCGGAATAATGGGTCAGGGCACCTTGCTGGTTATAGCCAAGCAAAATGGGTTCTACTACGAATCGTAGAAACAGGCCGGTCGGGCGAATCTGAATCAGATGATCAGCGCGAATGCGGTCGCTGTCGCCCTTATTATCGGCCGGCTCCATTACAAAGCTGTAGTAACGGCCGCGTGTTGGTGCCAGAAACTCAAAGTTTACAGAACCACCCTCAACCACGGTCTGCCAGTTTTGCCGGACCAGATTGTCAAAACCGGAATCCACCACCAGGCTGTTATTGCTGTCCAAGCGAAACCGTTCAAGTTCTTGGGCGGGTGATCGCCATTCGATGACCACACCTCCTGAATCATAGCCGATCGTCAGGCGCTCATTGAATCGGGGTTGAACGAATTCCACGTCAGGGCGCAGCAGGCTAGGCTGGTTGTCGCGGTCATAACGGAGCTGCTTAAAAGCAAATGGGGTGTCAGAGCTGGCGTCAAAATATTCGATCCTGTGGTTTTGCGGCTTGAACTGATTACTGCGGCAGACTCCCAGCAACGTATGTTGTTCGCGGTAAAGCTCGCTGCCAGCGTTTTCGCCGCCCAAGGAGCGAGCGCTGCCGGTGAACTGGAACTCAGCGCCGACATCGGCTTTAGCAGGCATCCAAGCCAACGTTGCAACAAGGGCAACCGTTGCACACAACCCAAGTTTTGGCTGGGTTTTTTGGGCGCTCATCGCGCAAGCCTTGGGTACAGAAAATCGCGCAGAGACAGCAGGGCCGGAAACAGTACCAGCCACCCCACGGCCAACGCCAGCAAAGACGGCAGGAAATTAGGTAGGGTAACGGCCCCTAGTGCGCTGGCGGACCAGTAAGCAAAAGGTCCGGCAATGGGCACTATCAAGAACATCAGTAGTCGGTTGTGGCCGAGCCATTTCAAGGAATGATTAAGTGAAGTCATAAAAATTGCCCAGAGCGCAATCAGCCAGGGTGGCGTTATGACAGCAGCGCCGCTGGTGTCGGCAAGAATACCGGTGCGCAGCCAAAGGCCATCCAGCAACGAACCTGCCAGAGTACCTATAACAATAAATTTCAGCTCGTCCATTTTGTATTGACTAACAAGCGCAAAATGCAGCGCCAAAAAGATCGCCACAATAACCAGCGCCCAAGCCTGCGAGAGCAAAACGCAAGCCAGCCAACCAAGCTCAAACATAATGAAATTCAATATGTTGCGGTAAGTTTTTGAAGAAATCATACGCTACGAATGGACGTGTGTTTGCTGCCGGGTTTGGCCATGACAATTTGTGCTACGCCGATAGCCCGCTCACTGAATCCCGCTTCGCAATACGAAAAATAGAAGTGCCATAGACGCTGAAACGCGTCGTCATAGCCCCGTTGGTGAAGATTTTGACTGTGCGTCTGAAAGCGCTGACACCAGTCATTAAGCGTACGGGCGTAGTGAAAGCCCAAGTCTTCAACGTGGGCGAGCACCAGGTCTGTTTGCTCGCGCACAGCACCCACCATGGCTCCAAAAGACGGAATGAAGCTTCCAGGGAAAATGTGACGTTGAATGAAATCAACGTTCTTCAAGGCTCGCTGGTAGCGCTGCTCCGGCATGTTGATGGCTTGTATAAGCGCAAGGCCGTCGGGTTTTAACAGCTGGCTGATCTGGCCAAAATAACTGGGCAGAAACTGCGGGCCAACGGCCTCAATCATTTCGATAGACACCAGCTTGTCGTACTGACCGCTGAGATCGCGGTAGTCATCAAACAGCAACGTAATGCGGTGCTGCAGACCTTCCGCCTCGACCCTTTGTGTGGCCAGCGCCAACTGTTCAGCCGAAATGGTGGTGGTGGTCACGTGGCAGCCGTAATGCTTGGCCGCGTGAATCGCAAAACCACCCCAGCCAGTACCGATTTCAAGCACTTGGTCGCCAGGCTTGAGTCCCAGCTTGCGACAGATAACATCAAGCTTGTAAGTCGACGCTTCGTTCAGAGTGCTTTCTGGGGTCTGATAAATGGCTGACGAATACATCAGGGAGGGGTCTAAAAAAAGTTCGAACAGGTCATTGCCGAGATCGTAGTGAGCGCTGATATTTTTACGCGACCCTTCTAGCGTGTTGCGATTAAGCCAGTGTAGCCCCTTCAGGGTGGGCTTTGTTACCCAGTTAAAACGGTCTTCAAATCTGTTCATCAAATCAATGTTGCGGCTGAAAAAGCGCAGTAAGTACACCAAATTCGGGGAGCTCCAGTCGCCAGCCACATAGGCTTCAGCCGCCCCGATGCTGCCGCCAGTGAGTAGATCGCGCCACGTACTGTGGTTATGGATGACCAATTCGGCCGTGGGGTAGGCGCTGTTGCCATCTCCTACGGTGACATCGCTGGTACCGGCTTCACGAATAACCAATGTGCCTTGCTGTAGGCGGGTCAGCTGTTGCATCACCAACGAACGCGCCAACCGGCTAACGACAGGAGAGAGTCGCCGTGCGGATGCTATTTTCGAAGAAACCGCTGAGGACGTGTTCATATTCTCCATGAGCTTACCTTTCCACTTGTTCCTTGAGATTGTTCATTGGATTGCTCTGGTACAAGATCCAAGCCGCAATCCTCTTGGCCCAGCCTGAACGCCGGGTCGTTGGGGTCTAACTTGTCCGGATGGGTATAAAAAGGCGCACCTTTCAATTTTAGTTTTAGCGCGTGCCAATATATTCCGCCGCTGACTTTCAATGCTTCTAGCGGCAATTGACGTAGACTTTTGTGCAGTGTCTTACGACTGAGCGGCTTGCGTTGGACCACCAGGGTGGCATCGAATTGACGGATATTCTCCTCCATCACGCTCATGTGGACGCGCAATTGCGGTCCACGAAAGCTAAAGGTCCAGCGATAATTCTGATGCATGCCGTTAAACGGTGATACGTGAAAGCGTTTTTCGAACTCGAATTGCTCGCTACGCCAGCCGGCCTTGTTGGCAGCGTGGCCGATGGTTTCCAGGCAGTAGGCATGGCGCTCGTGCCAGGGAGTGTTGGTAATCTGCGCGATAATAACCCGCGGTACGGCTCCGGTTGCAGGGTCATCACCCTTGGTGTAGCAGAAATAGAAGCTGACCGGGTTGAACACATATCCAATATAGCGTGGGTGGGCGATCAGCTCGATCTTGCCATCGGGAACCCAGCCTGTTGCCTCGCAAACGTAGTCGCGCAGTGCCTGGCCCAAAGGACCGTGGTCTGGCTTGAAGTAGTCCTTCCGATACAATGACAGCCAGTTGAACCGTTCCACAGAAAACAATGGGCTGACCGTGGTGGCCAACTGCCAGTTGTCGACATCCAGCGCCAGCATACCGGTGTGGTAGCTGAACTCGTGCTGCACCGGGTGTTGACGCCGGTGGCGTATGCTGCCTTCCAGCCAATCACTGTTCATCGCGATTACTCATGGTTAGAGTTCCACGCCGAAGGCGCGGGTTACCCGCAACGCACTGTTTACACCGTCTTCGTGGAAACCATTGAACCAGTAGGCACCGCAGAAGTGGCTGCGGTTCTGGTTACCGATTTCATCGTAGCGTTTTTGTGCTGCGACTGCTTCCAGGTTGAACACCGGATGCGCGTACTCGAACTTTTTAATGACTTTGTCGGGCGCTATGTCGTGGCTACGATTCAAGGTAACGCAAAACGTTTCTTCCGCGCTGTGAAAATTCTGCAGAATATTCATATTGTAGGTTACCGACACCGGCTCGTGACTGCTCGCAGGGATCAGGTAATTCCACGCCGCCCAAGCCCGGCGATTCGACGGCAGCACACTGGCGTCTTTGTGCAACACCACATCGTTATTCTGGTAATCGATAGCGCCAAGGATCTGCTGTTCAGCGTCGGTGGGCTGTGCCAGCATGGCCAGTGTCTGGTTGCTGTGGCAGGCAAATACAACCTGGTCAAAGCGGTGCTCGCCGCCTGCGCAGATTACGGTAACTCCGTCTGCGTCACGCTTCACTCGCTGCACCGGGCTGTTCAACCGCAGGCGGTCGCCCAGGCGGTCCATCATTTTGCTCACGTACTGTGCAGAACCGCCGGTTATTACTCGCCAGGTTGGTCTGTTATCAACTGATAACATGCCGTGATTGCTGAAAAACTGCAGAAAGAACCGTATCGGGAACTGCTCAAGCACCACTTCGGGTGCCGACCAAATAGCGGACCCCATAGGCACGATGTAGAAATGTCGAAAATACGCTGAGTAGCCGTTGCGGTCCAGGTAGCTGCTCAAGGTTTCGCTGTCATCGATGCTTTGGCTGGCCAACTGCTGCTGCGTTTCCTTGTTAAAACGCAAAATTTCGCGAACCATTTTGAGGAATCGAGGGTTTAACAGGTTGCGGCGTTGGGCAAACAGGGTGTTCAGATTCGTGCCGTTGTACTGCAGGCCTGTGCCTCGACTGTCGACGCTGAAGCTCATGTCGCTGACTTCTGACGCCACCCCCAACCGGTCCATCAGTTTGATGAAGTTCGGGTAAGTCCAGTCGTTGTAAACAATAAATCCGGTGTTAACCGACCAAAAGCGGCCTCCCGAGGAGACCTGTTCGGTGTTGGTGTGACCTCCGGCGTAATCCGCTGCCTCGAAAACATCGACGTCGTGGTGTTCCGCCAGCAGCCAGGCTGCTGTGAGGCCGGACACACCAGCACCGATGACAGCAATTCGCTGACGCTGAAAACTCATTAAATATTCGCCCTATACCAAGATTATGTCAGGTTATTTGGAAACGTTAGCGGCGGATTGCCGCGCCATGGCGGCTGCCATTCGGTCAACAATGGGTTGTGGCATTGCGCCCAGGAGTTTCATGGCCCAGGTGAATCGTTTGGGGAAAGCAATGTCACGATGGCCTTTCTTCAAACTGCTCACAATGCGCTCCGCGGCTTGTTCGGCGGTCACAATAAAGGGCATAGGGAAATCATTGAGGTCGGTCAGGGGCGTTTTCACGAATCCGGGCGATACCACCACGACATCAATGCCTTCTGGTGCCAAATCGGCCCGAAGGCAGTGGCCCAAATAGCTCAGCGCCGCCTTAGAAGCACCATAGCCTTCCGCCCGTGTGAACGGCAGCCACCAGGCTGCTGAGCTCACGATGACCAGAGTCGCCGATTCGCCCTCGGCGCGAGCCCGGCGCAGTGCAGGCAGTGCGATGTCCAGGCTACGGGCGGTGCCCATTACATTCGTTATAATGTTGTTGCCGATAACGTCGCTGTTGTAATGGGCAATATCGACGTAGTCACAGGTGCCTGCGTTCAAAATGGCCATATTAAGCGGTCCATGGCTTTCCAGAACTGACGCAATCGTGACCAACTCCTCAACACTGGTGGTGTCGGCGGTGGCAACGTTGATGCGATCTAAGGCCAATTCTTGCAGACTTTGCAGTGGCTCTGGACGGCGGCCCGTAAGCACCAGTTTATGGCCATCAGCTATCAGCGCTCGGGTTAATGCTTCACCAATGCCAGAGCTGGCGCCGGTAAGCCAAACGTTGCTGCTTTTCTGAAGCACGTTTTTCATCCCGCGTGTTCCTTGATTTTGCGAATAATTCCGCCCAGTAATGGCAGGTTTTCATACAGCAGTTGGCCAGCATCAAAGTAATCCCGGTGATAATGTACCTTGCCCTCACCAATGTGCAGATGACTGATGCCCTCTACCTGAATTTCTCGGCCGCTGTTAATGCGTTTGTGGCGCAGGTGCATGATCCAGGGCAGAGTAACTGTACTTCGATCAACAACCTCTTGGGCAAACACAAAGTGACAGGCTATGACGTTTTGATACGAGCCCGAAAAGTAACGAGTTAATTCATCCAGACCGTGGGCCTCGCCCAGAGGGTCTTTGAAGTGAACGTGTTCATCATAAACCCCGGCAAGTTTGTTCAAGTTGCCTTTGTCCAACGTGTTGAACAGCTCTCGAAACCGATCGACAAGGTAAGGCATGGCCGCATGTTGTGAGCCCACCTCGATTTTTGGCGCGATGGTCATGATTGCGTCCTCCTGATGGCATCTAGCTTGCGGGTTTCCTCCTGAACGTTTTTCGGAATTGGGTTCAGGTCCCAGACGATGCCTAACTGAGCCAGTAACCACAGGCCGTACCAGGTAATGTCGATTTCGTACCAGCGAAAACCTTGGCGTACAGACCGCGGCCAGCGATGGTGATTGTTATGCCAACCCTCACCCAAAGTAAGCAACGCCAGCCAGAAGTTGTTGCGGCTGTCGTCTCCGGTTTCAAAACGCCGCTTACCCCACACATGAGACAGTGAGTTGATCGACACAGTGGCGTGAAACAGCACCACGGTAGAGACGAAGAAACCCCACACTAATAGCTGAGGGCCATTCGTTCCCAGCCCGGGCGCCCAAGCTGCCAAACCTTCACCTATACCGTAAATAATCAGCGCCGCGATGGCCGGCACCAAGGCGTCGAACCGATTGATAAAACACAACTCGGGAAATTTTAACCAGTCTCGTACTTTGCGTTCGTTCATCGCAAAGCCGGCGTCACACGTAAACCAACCTGCGTGGGCCCACCAAAAACCGCCATGCTGGGGCGAGTGCAAGTCTTGCTCTTGGTCTGAATGCTGGTGATGGTGACGATGATGTGCTGCCCACCAAAGGGGCCCGCGCTGCGCTGCGCTAGCACCTAAGACTCCGAAAATAAACTGGGTTTTCCTGCCCGTCTTGAATGTTTTGTGAGCAAAGTAGCGGTGATAAAATCCGGTAATCGCAAACATGCGCAGCCAGAAAAATGCCAGTGCGAACATCACCGCAAAAGTGCTTGTGCCGGTAAAATATATCAGCAGACATGACAGATGCAGGGCGATAAATGGTATAACCCGAACTAAGCTGAACGCCCGTGAAGCACTGTCGAGATTGTCCGCACCTGCGTCGGAATCAAACCATCGAACGATATTTAACAACCAATGTCGAACTGGGGTCATACCCTTCAAACCTTTAATTACTGATGGAAATGGCAACATTATGTATCAGAACGACTCTTCTAACGAAACCGCACACTCTGCTAACGACATTGTACGCTCTGTTGCCATTGTTGGTTCAGGCGTGGCGGGGTTGACCGCCGGCGTTTTGCTCAAGGCTCAGGGGCACGATGTGACCCTCTTCGAAAAAAGCCGCGGTCCCGGTGGCCGGCTGTCTGCAAAACGGGTTACCGGAACGTCAGTGGACATGGGTGGCCAGTACTTTACAGCGCGGAACCCGGATTTTCTGCCGTTTTTGCGCCAACATGCCGGCGGGCAAACCGTTGCTCCCTGGCACGGGCTGCTTGGCTACCAGCAGGATAACGGCGACTGGTCAGAATTTCCCGCCGAGCCGCGTTACGTCGGCGCACCTAGAATGACCGCCATTACTCGCGGTTTGTCTGACGGTTTGAACGTTCAGGCGCAGACCCAAGTAGCAAGGCTACACCGTGACTCACAGGCTAAAAAATGGCATCTGCAGGACTCTGATGGCCAGAACCTGGGCGCATTTGATCAAGTGATTATCACCGCTCCGCCGGCCCAGGCTCGTGACCTGCTGGCACACAGCAGCGCTGCGCAACTTGCCACCGAACTGAACACAGCGGTGTCACAGATTTTGCCGTGTTGGGCGGTAGCGGTGAAGTTCAGTACCAACCCCTGGCCACGCTTCCAAGGTGCCCGAGTCGCCAATTCGCCCTTGTTCTGGGTTGCGGATAACACCAGCAAGCCGGGCCGTGAGAGCGCATCTGATGAACCTGCTGCAGGCCATTGGTGGGTGCTGCATGCAACGCCTGAATGGACAACGGCCCACGTGGATGACACCCCTCAGCAAGTGGTAGACGCTTTAATGGCGGCTTTTTCCGAGCTGAGTGGCAACACCGAACCGGCGCTTGAATCCTTGACTCATCGCTGGCTGTACGCCCGTTCGGAGGCCGGTGGCGAGCCTCAGCCTGGCCACCTCTGGTTCGCCAGCGAGCAATTGGGGTTGGCCGGTGATTGGCTATCAGGTGGGCGCATAGAAGGTGCTTACAACAGCGCCGTAGGCCTCGTGGACGCTATCGGTGAATCGGAACAGGCGTAAATGGCCGCGTGTAAAAATGGGTGATAACGCTGTCGCCAAACTTGCTGAAGAAAGCGCTGACGTCGGTTATTTTTTGCAGCGACCGGCGCCGGTTGACGGGATTGCGCACAAGCACTTTTATGCCATCGAAATTATCCTGAATATTGGAGAAACGAGCATACATCGAACAAGTCACCACATTGGCCGGGTTGAGCGCCAGCTGCTCGGCCAGCCAGTGGCTGCGTTGGGCGATGGCCTCTGGGTTCAGATCTTCGCGGGTATCCAGGTGTTGCAGCTTTAACCGGTTCACAATGCAGAATGAAAAGCTTTCTGGCCGGCGTCGTGCCACTTTGCGAAACGCTTCCCAAAAGAAATTGTCCGTTAGCTCCGCAAACCACTGCATATTGCTCAGACATGTATCAATCCAGTGAAAGCTTTCTTCATCATCCAATACTTCATTGATGGCCTCGCGCAGCAGCCAGTCAAAACCCAGCGCCGTTTTGTGGGCATACACCTTGCGATACATTTGATAACGGCTGTAAACGAAATCCTCCAGCGCACCCAAGCCTTTCTGGGTGATGGCCAGTCCCAGCCAAGGCTCGTGAGGGTTCCAGCCAAAGCGCAGGTTGCTCAACAGGTGGTCCAGATTGAAGCCGCCAATGGTGACCGACGAGTGAAAACCGTCTCGCAGCATGTAATCGGCCCTGTCAGCATCGATTTCGCCGGATACGATAGACGACAACAAGTTTATTACCATTTTTGGAATATCGTTTTCCACAATGGCGCCGCCGTGAGCATCGGTCCCGGCGATAAATTCCCAAAAAGTCACTGCGTGCTTGCAGAAAGTAGAACTTGGCGTTACCTCCGTCGTTTCCATGATGCCGATAACGTCGATCGCGTTCAGCCCGGCGGCGGCAAGATCTATCGCGCTCAGAACATCGTGCGCCACGCGCACAGAATAATGCTCGTGCTCCAGTTTCTCCGGTGGCTGCGGGTGATACTGGCGAAAGTCCACATCGGCCCACAAATCCTCAAATCTGCCTGGCTGCGACATCAGTTCGCGAATGTGACGAGCTTGGGTGAACTGGTGAGAAAAGCTGGAGTGGCCACTGTCGTGAAGTAGGCAGCCCAAGCGAACGGTCTTGGCTAGATAGTCGATAGCGTCAAGCTGGCTCAGGGTCAGGTCACTTTGTTCACGAAGTTGGCGCTCGCGCAGATAGGCGTCGATCATCGCACGGAACATGCGTGTGCCCACGTGCATTACGCCAATGCTGTGTAAGAATCGTGAGTGGGTGGCACCGGGAAACACCAAGCTGAGAATGTCGTTTTGGCAGATATTGCGCAGGCGCTGGAACAGCGGGTGGTCTATCACCTGTGTTTCATGGCAGTGCAGGGGAATGGCCCCGTGCACCGGGTCCATGATCAGTTTGTCGTAGGCTCCGAGCAAGTCGTTTACGGCGCGCCTCATAATCGGCTTTCCCTAAAATTGATGATACTCTTGGCTTCGTAATGATTTCGTAATAATTCTGTAATGGTCTAATATCGGTTTTCATACCGATTGTTATATCACAGAGGAATGTCAGACTAAGTTTTGCAACCTCTGTTTCCCGCTTTTCGTCAGTCGTTTAAGGCAGCTGCCATGATTTCGCGTACCCAGCGCATTCTGATCATTGATTCCGACGCCAATGCGCGTGCTGAACTGTCTCGCTACCTGGAAGCCCGTGGTTTTTACGCGTCGGGTTACTCAAATCCATCAGCGGCCAGCGCGCTTTATGAAGGGCCAGCACCCGACGTCATATTTGCAGATTTACCGCCAGACGCCATTCGGAAAGTGGCAAACCGCCTTGAAGACAGCGAGTACTTTATACCCATTGTGGCCTGCGCTGAACGGGCCACAGGTGCTGACGTGGTAGCGGTCATGCGTGCCGGTGCTTCAGATTTTTTGCTAAAACCCTGCAGTTCAGACCGTAACGCTCTGGACGATGTGATTGCAAAGCTGCTTGAGCGAGCACGAATCAACCGTTTGAATCAGCTATACCGCCGAGAGCTGGAAGACGCGAACCGGGAGCTGCGATCGGGTATGTGCGAACTCAGTGCGGATCACCGGGCGGGTCGTAAAGTGCAGATGAAAATGTTGCCAGAACACAATATGGAGGTGAACGGCGTGGTTATTGACCACCTGATTAAGCCATCGTTGTTTCTGAGCGGCGATTTTCTGGACTATTTTAGGTTAAACGATGACAAAGTCATGGTGTACATCGCGGATGTGTCTGGCCACGGTGCCAGCTCTGCGTTTGTTACGGTATTGCTGAAAAATCTGACCAGCAGGCTGCGGCGTGACCTAAGACGCGGGTTTAATGATGAAATCATGCACCCTGAGCTCTCTCTGCAACGTATAAATTCAGAACTTCTCGATACCGGCTTGGGAAAACATGTCACTATTTTCATGGGTATTATTGACCTGAAAACACGGGTTTTGAGCTACACGGTAGGTGCTCATCTGCCAATGCCCATCATTGCGTTTGAAGGCCAGCCGGCGGAATTTTTAAAAGGCAGCGGGCTTCCAGTTGGGCTGTTTGAAGAGCCTGAATGGCAGGTGTTTGAGCTGGCGCTGACGGCGCCGTTCCGGTTGCTGATGTTTTCAGACGGCATTTTGGAGGTCATACCGGCTAAAAGCCTGGATGAAAAGGAGCGAACATTACTTGAACTCGTATCGGGAGGTCGTCACACTATTGCCTCTTTGAGCGAAGCCTTGAATCTTGATGAGATGACGGAATTACCCGACGATATCGCTATGGTGTCGGTCACTGATGCCTTGCGTGATTCTGAAAGCCCGTCGTCCTAAACAGTGGCAGTGTTGAAAATGGCTGGTTATAAAATTCTGCAGGCGGAAGAAAAAGGCATTTATGTCTTAAGATTTGTGGGTGAGATACGCCTGAATCTGTGTTCGACCCTGGACAACCTGGTTGAGTCCATCACTCAGGATCCCAATTTCAGAACGGTGGTTATTGACCTGTCTGAAACTGACGTCATCGACAGCACAACCCTGGGGCTCTTGGCAAAAATAGCATTGGCCGCCAAAAAACAGAGCGGATGTACGCCCAGCTTGATTTCCACCCACCCGGATATTTCACGCATCATTGGTTCGATGGGTTTTGACAGTATTTTTATTATTGTCAGCGAGCCAGTTTCCAGCGTAGAGCGCTTGGAAGAAATTCCGGAGCTGAGGGCGAGTGAGCAGCAGGTTCGCGACAAGGTACTGGAAGCCCATAAAATACTGATGGGCATGAACAGTCGCAATCGGGAAGAATTCAAAAATCTGGTCCACGCCCTGGAATGCGAATCAGCCGACTGAGCGAAAAGCGGAGTGACGATTCCTGAAAAGTGAAAAGCCTATGCCCGAAAACACAGCAGCGCCTGCGCAGGACAACGCTTCTAGTGTGCCAGTCTGCCACGATGTCGCGGTGCTTGGCGGTGGCAGTTTTGGTACAGCCATGGTCAAAGTGCTGGCTGAGAATGGCCACAGGGTGCATTTTTGGATGCGTGACCAAGCTCAAGCTGACAGCATTCGCGACACCGGTCAGAACGCGCGCTATATGCCCGGCATTGTGTTGGCCGGCGACATTGAACCCACCACAGATTTGCCTGGTGCAGTTGCCAGCGCTGAAATTGTCCTTGTTGCTATTCCATCAAAAGCCTTTCGCGACGTAATTCACCAACACGCCGATTGTTTTCGCGACGGCCAAATAGTCATTAGCTTGACCAAAGGTATTGAAGCCCGGAGTTTCAAGCTAATGAGCGAGATACTGCAGGATGAAATCCCTCAATGCCGCATCGGCGTGCTCAGTGGCCCCAACTTAGCAGCAGAGATCGTAAATCGTGACCTGACCGCCACCGTCATAGCGTCGGGTAACCCTGAGGTGCGCGCCTGTGCTCAGAACCTGCTGGGCTGCGAGTATTTTCGGGTTTACGCCAACGTGGACATGTACGGCGTGGAGCTGGCGGGTGCACTGAAAAACATTTATGCCATCGTCGCCGGGCTGGGTTTGGCTCTGGAGATGGGCGAAAATGCCAAAGCCATGTTGATCACACGCGGCATGGCCGAAATGAGCCGCTTTGCGGTCAGTTTGGGCGCCAATCCTATGACCTTTCTGGGGCTGGCCGGCGTTGGTGATCTGATTGTTACCTGTACATCGGCTAAAAGCCGAAATTTCCGAATTGGTTACGCAATTGGCAAAGGCAAGTCGCTTGATGAAGCAGCGTCAGAGCTGGGACAAGTTGCAGAGGGTATCTATACTCTAAAACTGGTGCGCGAAAAATCCGAAGCTATGGGCATTCACATGCCGCTGGTGCGCGGCTTGCACGAAATTCTATACGGCAGTGCGTCTGTAAAAGCCGTTATCAGCGGCTTAATGACAGCTGCGCAGAACTCCGACGTAGAGTTTATCCTGCCGCGCACCATTGTTTGATAGCAGTTTGATAGCAGTTTGGTATCAACTTTTTATGTTAATCATGCGCTTAGAGGTTATTGATGAAGCTTCTTATAATGCGCCACGGCGAAGCGGGCCGGCACGCACAGGATGAGCAGCGCGAGCTTACCGACGTGGGTAGGCAGCAGGTTGCTCGAGTGGCCACCCAGCTAGCGGAAAGTGACAGCCGCCCTGAGCTCATATGGTGCAGCCCCTTGGTTCGTGCCAGGCAGACCGCTGCGATAGTGGCCGAAATATTGAATTGTCCGGTTGAGGAAAAGCGGTTCATTACGCCAGATGACGATCCTGCTCATTGCCTGGGTGCGTTATTGGCCAATACAACGTCACCGTTGTTGCTGGTGTCGCACATGCCACTGGTAGGCGTGCTCACCAGCCTATTGACCGACGGTCATCGGCGTGGTGCAGCGTTTGTGACAGCGCAGGCCGTGCTGCTGGATACGCCTGTTGTCGGCCTCGGCCGTGCTGAATTGAAAACCCGTTTTTCCCCTGACCTTTACCGCAATGACCCATTAAGAGAGGTCTCTATGAACCACCAGTCGATAGATCTGGAGCCATTCGCAGCGTCTGTTTCTGACAAAGGTTTACCGCCGCTGCAAGACTGGCATCCGCCGCTCTCCGGCGATATGGAAATGCGCATAGATCGCAGCTGTCGGTGGGGGTTTAAAGGAAGCCTTATAGGGCGCGAAGCGCTGGTAAAGCTGTTTTCCAGCATATTGCGGCGAGAAGAAGACGGCGAGTATTACCTGATTTCACCGGTCGAAAAATGGCGCATTCAAGTGGACGACACACCACTGCTGGCCCATTCGTTAGCGGTGAGCGGGCAGGGTGCACAACAAACGTTAACGCTAACCACCAATGTGGGAGAAATACTCAGTATTGGCGCCGACCACCCGCTGCAAGTGGAGATTTACCGAGAAACCGGCGAGCCCCGACCGTTGATAACGGTGCGCCACGGTGTGCAAGCACGACTGGTGACAGCGGCCTACTATGACTTGGTGGACTTGGCCGTCGAGCGTCTGATAAACGGCGAGACCGTGATGGGTGTGTTCAGCGAAGGAAATTTCTATAAATTGACCGGCAACGGTTGAAAACTCTGCCTGCGCCCCAAAAAATGTTGAGTATCCCGGTTTAGTCGTTGTTAAGCTGGGTACATACGAATTCAATACAGTCATTTAAGACACGCAAGGAGATCACATGGCACAACCCCGCGTTGTATCCATCCATTACACTCTCACCAATGACCAGGGAGAAGAACTGGATTCCTCCCGCGTAGAAGGTCGGGAGCCGCTGTCTTACCTGGAAGGCGCACAGAATATCGTCGGTGGGCTGGAAAGCGCACTGAATGAAAAAGCCGTCGGTGACGCCATGAAAGTTTCAGTGGCTCCTGCTGAAGGTTATGGCGAAAAGAACGACGAGCTGGTTCAGCCGGTTCCTCTCAGCGCATTCGAAGGCATAGAGTCCATCGAACCGGGTATGCAGTTCCAAGCAGAGACGCCTAACGGCCCTCAGGTGGTGCGCGTTATAGAAGTAGGTGACGAGTCCGTTACTATCGATGCCAACCATCCTCTGGCGGGCGAGACCCTGCACTTTGACGTCGAAGTTATTGACGTTCGAGACGCGACAGACGAAGAGCAGGAGAGCGGGCAAGCTCAGTAAAGTATTTTGAGCCGCCAGTAAAAAAGACTCCCTTGGGTACGTTTTCCCTTGGGAGTTTTTTTTGCCTGTTACGGTCACATATTCGGGTAGTTTGGACCGCCGCTGCCTTCCGGCGTCACCCAGGTGATATTCTGGGACGGGTCTTTAATGTCGCAGGTTTTGCAGTGCACGCAGTTTTGCGCGTTGATCTGAAAGCGTTTGCCACTGCCATCTTCCGCTTCAACCACTTCATACACGCCCGCAGGGCAATACCGCTGTGCCGCTTCGTTGTACTTCGGTAAGTTGTGGCTTATCGGAATGTCTGGATCTTTCAGCTGCAGGTGAACCGGTTGATCTTCTTCATGGTTGGTGTTAGAGATAAACACCGACGTTAGTTTGTCGAAGGTTAGTCGATTGTCCGACTTCGGATAGCTGATCGGCTTGCAGTCAGCCGCCGGTTTCATCGTATTGTGATCGGCCACGGTGTCGTGCAGCGTGAAGGGCAGGCTGCGGCCCAGAATATTCTGCTCCAGATACGCCAAACCTCCGCCTATGATCGGGCCAAATTTGTGAATACCGGGGCCGAAGTTGCGGTCTGTGTAGAGCTCTTTATAGAGCCAGCTGTCTTTAAAACGGCTTTCAAAACTGGTGATCTCTTCGCCGTTTTTACCCGCACTAAGCGCTTCAAACACCGCTTCTGCGCCTACCATCCCAGATTTCATGGCCGTGTGGGAGCCCTTGATCTTGGAAAAAGTCAGGGTTCCGGCGTTACAGCCTAGCAGCAGGCCTCCAGGGAAACTCATCTTCGGAAGGCAATTAAAGCCGCCCTTGGTGATGGACCGGGCGCCGTAAGACACGCGCTTGCCGCCTTCCAGATGCTTTTTGATTTCCGGATGGTGTTTGATCCGCTGCATCTCATCGAACGGGCTCAGGTGCGGGTTGCTGTAGTTCAAATCAGTAATCAGTCCCACATACACCTGGCCACCCTCAAGGTGATACAAGAAGGAGCCACCGGTAGAGTTACTTTCGCTCAATGGCCAGCCCGTGGTGTGTACGACCAGGCCCGGTTCGTGCTTGGCCGGATCTATGTCCCACAGCTCTTTAATGCCAAGGCCGTAGTGCTGGGGATCTTTGCCAGCGTCTAGTTTGAACTCGTTGATCAAACGTTTGCCCAAGTGGCCGCGGCTGCCTTCTGTGAACAAAGTGTATTTAGCGCGCAGCTCCATCCCGGGCATATAACTGTCTTTACGGCTGCCATCACGGGCGACGCCCATATCGCCGGTAATAATGCCTTTCACCTGGCCGTCTTCAATAATTGTTTCCGAAGCCGCGAAACCGGGATAGACCTCAACGCCGAGCTCTTCAGCACGTTCACTCAGCCAACGGCAGAAATTACCCAGGCTAATAATGTAGTTGCCGTGGTTGTGCATATTCTTTGGCACAAAGGCGTTGGGTATTTTTGTGGCCTTTTCCTGGTCTTTCAGCAGGAAAATATCATCACGGGTGACCGGGGTGTTCAACGGTGCACCCAGCTCTTTCCAATGTGGAAACAGCTCGTTTAAAGCGGTCGGCTCAAAAACGGTACCGGCCAGGATATGGGCGCCGATTTCAGAGCCTTTTTCCACCACACAAACTGTTAATTCCTGGCTTGCATCCTGGGCGAGTTGCATCAGGCGACAGGCCGCTGAAAGGCCAGCAGGACCACCACCGACGATCAGAACATCAAACTCCATCGATTCGCGTTCCACGTTAGTCTCCTCAACCATATTTTTTTTAAATGTTGGACAGTCACGACTGGACCGGACTCCTCAAAATCTGTGCACTATTATACGTGCAAAAAACTCTGCGGACGACTGTCTGTTGCTAAAGTTAAGCTAGCTTTGTATCCATAGTAACTCCTACAGCGTCTTTCTGGCACACCAGGCAGATGTTTGTTTTAATGAATGTGTGGGTATTTTCTTCCTGTTCTCATGCTGTCACGGCTGCGCCGGCATGACCTAAACGGCGCCATTCGTATTGACCTGCTTTCGCTTTATCGGCAGTATTGATGCATTCTCGCAGCAGATATTTGCATTGAATCTGCTGATACGTCTTTAAACACATTGTAGAAGAATGAGGAATCTATGAAGGTTCTGGTTGCTGTAAAACGAGTAGTTGATTATAACGTAAAAGTGCGTGTGAAGCCTGACAACTCCGGTATTGATCTCGCTAACGTCAAAATGTCGATGAACCCATTCTGCGAAATCGCTGTTGAAGAGGCGGTTCGGCTGAAAGAAAAGGGCGTTGTGAGCGAGATCGTGGTGGTTTCTATTGGCCCCAAAGCCTGTCAAGAGCAGATCCGCACCGCTTTGGCGTTGGGTGCAGACCGTGGCATCCACGTTGAGACAGACTCAGAGATTCAGTCTTTGCAGGCTGCCAAGCTGCTGAAAGCCGTGGCTGATAAAGAGCAACCCAATCTGATTATCCTGGGCAAGCAAGCCATTGACTCAGACAACAATCAAACCGGCCAGATGCTGGCCGCGTTGGCAGGTATGAGCCTGGGTACTTTTGCGTCTGAAGTTGTGATCGACGGTGACACGGTAAACGTGACTCGTGAAGTAGACGGCGGCATGATGACTATTTCATTGACGTTTCCCGCAGTTGTTACCACCGATTTGCGTTTGAACGAGCCGCGCTACGCGTCTTTGCCTAATATTATGAAAGCAAAAAAGAAGCCTCTGGAGTCCATTAGCCCAGCTGATCTGGGTGTTGATATCACTCCACGATTGACCATCGTCAAAGTGGAAGCCCCGGCCTCACGCCAGGCAGGTATTAAAGTTGCAGACGTGGCTGAGCTGGTTAACAAATTGAAGAACGAAGCGAAGGTGATCTAATGAGCATCCTTATAATTGCTGAACATGACAATAGCAGCCTGAAGCAGGCGACCCTGAGTGTCATCGCAGCCGCCAAGCTGATCGGTGGCAGCATCGACGTATTGGTTGCGGGTGAAAACGTGAGTGCTGTCGCTGAAGCCGCCGCCAAGGCCGACGGCGTTGATAAAGTGATGGTCGTTGATAACGCAGTGTATGGCCACTTCTTGGGTGAAAATCTCAGCCAACTGATTGTTGGGCTGGCCGAGGGCTACACCCACATCCTGGCTGCTGCTGGCAGTACGGGCAAAGACACCATGCCCCGCGTAGCGGCATTGCTGGACGTGGCTCAAATCTCTGACATCATTCGCGTTGAAGCCCCAGACACCTTTGTGCGCCCGATTTATGCGGGCAACGCCATCGCGACTATAAAATCAAGCGATAGCGTTAAGGTAATTACTGTGCGGCCAACCGGTTTTGACCCGGTAGCAGCAGAAGGTGGCTCCGCATCGGTGGAACAGCTAGACGTCGTAACAGACGCAGGTTTGTCTGCGTTTGTGAGCGAGCAAAAAGCCAAATCGGACCGCCCTGATCTGTCTAGCGCCGGGATTGTTGTCTCCGGTGGCCGCGGCATGCAGAACGGTGAAAACTTCAAAATGCTGGAGCAGGTCGCCGATTTGATGGGCGCCGCCGTTGGTGCGTCTCGAGCTGCTGTTGACGCCGGCTTCGTGCCCAACAATATGCAGGTGGGTCAAACCGGGAAAATCGTTGCGCCACAGTTGTACATCGCCGTTGGTGTCTCTGGTGCTATTCAGCATCTGGCCGGTATGTCTGACTCTAAAGTGATCGTTGCGATCAACAAGGACGAGGAAGCACCTATCTTCCAGGTAGCGGACTACGGCTTGGTCGCGGATCTGTTTGAAGCAATACCGAAGCTTGAAGAAGAACTTAAGAAAGCTTGATAACATTATGAATCATAAAAAAGGCACCTTAACCGGGTGCCTTTTTTATGAGAAGACGTTTTAACACGGAGGTGTAAAAGTGATGAGCGCACACAAACAGCCCCCTTACGATCTGTTGGTGTTCGGCGCCACCAGTTTTGTCGGTCAGATTCTGACCCAGTATTTGTACGACACTCACGGTGTGGGCAGCGACGTTTCTTGGGCTATAGCCGGCCGTTCCCAGTCAAAGCTTGAAGCACTCAGAAGTCAGCTGGGGTCAGGCGCTGCCGACCTGCCGTTACTGGTCGCCGATGCCACCGACGATCCAGCACTGCAGGCACTGTGCATGCGCACCCGGGTTATCATTTCTACGGTCGGCCCTTATGCACTTTACGGCGAACCGCTGATCAAAGCCTGCGTCGAAACCGGCACTGATTACTGTGACCTGACCGGTGAAGTACAGTGGATTGGCAAAATGGTGTCGCGCTACGAAGCGGCCGCGAAAGAATCTGGCGCCCGCATTGTTCATTGCTGTGGCTTTGACTCTATACCGTCAGATATGGGTGTCTGGTTCTTGCAGCAACAGGCAGAAAGCGCTTTTGGCAGCGTGTGCCAAGACGTACGAATGCGCTTGAAAGCGGCCAAAGGAACGCTCTCCGGTGGCACAGTTGCGTCAATGATCAACATCGTCAAGGAAATGGCCGCCGATCCCGAACTGCGACGCTCTATGGCGAACCCGTTCTCCATAAGCCCAGCGGGCCATCGTTCAGAAGCCCGCCAGCCTTCGCTGAAAGGCCCCGGGTTCGACAAAACCCTGAACAGCTGGCTGGCACCGTTTGTGATGAGCGCCATCAACACTCGCGTCATTCACCGTTCCAACGCGCTGCAGCATGTTCGCTACGGTCAGGAATTCACTTATGACGAAGCCGTTATGACCGGCCGCGGTGTGAAGGGTCGGCTGGCCGCTTACGGTATTACTGCAGCATTGGCAGGATTTTTTGCGGGTTCTGCGGTGAAACCAACGCGCTGGGTTATTGAAAAACTCGTGCCGCAGCCAGGTCAGGGTCCAAGTCCGGACGCTCAGCAGGCCGGTTTTTTTGATATACGATTTGTGGGAAAAACGGCTGACGGACGCACAATCATTACCCGGGTCAAAAGTGATCGCGATCCGGGTTACGGTGCCACCAGCCGTATGCTCGGCGAAGCAGCAACCTGCTTGGCGTTCGATACTCCGAAAAATCGGGAAGGCGGCTTTTGGACCCCGGCATCCTTGCTGGGCCAATCTTTGCTTGCGCGCCTGAGCAGCCGTGCCGGCTTGAGTTTTGACGTACTGGAAACCCGCTAAAGTAGGGTTCCAGTCAACGGCACGTTGCTGGCTTACCAGAGATTCTCGTAAAGCGTGGCAATCTGCTGTGCCGTTGGCACCCGCGGATTGTTGCCGGGAGACCCTGACGCCAGGGCTTGTTGAGTCATTGTTGGTATCAATTCAAAAAATTTGGTGCGATCGATACCAAAACCGCCAGGAGTTGGCACCTGAAGTTCTTCATTGAGTGCATAAAGTTCTTTCAGCAGTTTCTGATTGGCGCTGTTGGTGTGGTCGGCCTCGCCAGCCACGCCCATGGCCCGAGCGCAGTCCGCGTAGCGCTCAGGCGCTGAGGGGATGGAAAACTCGGTAACAGCCGGCAACAACATCGCGTTCGACAAACCGTGTGGCACATGAAACGCAGCGCCGATAGGGCGGCTCATGCCGTGCACCAACGCCACGGACGCAGCGGAAAATGCGACGCCTGCCAGCGTTGAACCCAGCATCATAGCTTCACGAGCATATTTGTTAGCGCCGTCTTTGTAGCTGATACGCAGATTGGGTCCCAGCAAGCGCATGGCGGCCAGCGCTTGGGAGTCGCTGTAAAGATTCGCTTTCTGACTGACGTAAGCCTCCATCGCGTGGGTCAGAGCGTCTATGCCGGTGTCTGCGGTGGTTCGGGCAGGTACGGTGAGGGTCAGGTTGTAGTCCACCAGAGCCGCAACCGGCATAAAGCCAATGCCCACACAGAGCATTTTCTCATCGCTGGTTTCATCCGTGATGATGGTAAAACGGGTGGCTTCTGAACCCGTACCGGCGGTGGTTGGCACGGCAATGACCGGGATACCGCTTTCATTAACGACGCGCGGAAATTTGTAATCGCTCATTACCCCACCAAAGCGGGCCAAGATCGAGATCGCTTTGGCACTGTCAATTGGACTGCCACCGCCAAGGGCGACAATGCAATCGTAATCGCCATTGCGAACTTGCTCAACGCCGGCCTGAATAGAGCCCACTGTGGGTTCCGGGACGGTATTGCTGAACACGTCAGCACTGACCGAATGCAGCAGCAGGCGCGCTTTGAGCGAGTCTGCATAGCCCAGTTCGACCATCATCTTGTCGGTAATAATCAGCGGCCGGCTGCAATTCAGGCTGGCAAGCACATTGGGTAATTCTTCGCTGGCACCGGCGCCAACTTGCAAAATGCGTGGAAGTATTATTTGCGAAGACATAGCAGATCCCGAAGTTTTTGTATTTATATTAAAACGCAATCGTAGCGGCACCACCACCTGCCAGTGCATCCGCGCTGTGAGCCAGGCTGATTACCGTACGGCCCGCCAATCGTTGCTCTAGGCGGCAGCATATGCGGTCGCGCAGGGCTTTGTCGACACCGGTGAATGGTTCATCCAGCACGAACACGGTCGCAGGGCTTAGCAGCACTCGCGCCAGCGCAATGCGCCGGGCTTCGCCGCCCGACAGAAAACTGCCGCCGCTGCCGAGCCAGGTGTCCAGTTGGGCCGGCTCGTCGTCAAAGCGGTCTCCCATCTCGACCAGGTCCAGCACTTGCCATAGATCGTCATCGCTGGCCTCCGGGTTGGCCATTTTCAGGTTCATGCTCAAGGTGTCATCAAACAGATAGGTTTGCTGAGTCAAATAAGCCACCGGAAGGCTGTTAACGTTACCGTCTGATGGCTCTATCAGCCCGCTCAGAGCGTCTGCCAGGGACGATTTACCGCTGCCTGACCGGCCGGTAAAGCCCAGCCACTCCCCGGGCTTGAGCTTGATACTGAGAGGGCGGGCCAGCAAAGGCGGACCGTCGCCGTAGCGCAGCTGCAGATCGTGAACTGCGACCGCAAACGCGCCGTTCTCAGGCGTTTCCAGGCCAGTCGTCTTCGCTAAAGTGGCATCGCCGTGTTCGCCGCTTTCTGCGGTATCGCGGTTCAAGCGCCGGGCCGAGGCTACTGTGCCGCCAAGGCGGGAAAACGCGTCGGGCAACACGCCATACACTTCGCCTAATCCCAATAAAGCGATGGGCAGCAAAACCAGCACCGGGCCAGACAGTAGTTGCTGCTGGTACAAGTTAAAGCCCATCCACAGAGCCACTACGATAGCCAGGTTTATCAACAGATTTGAGCCGGCAAGGTGCCAGCCCGCCCGAGTTTCAATACTGCACTGCTCGCTGGTTAACAGCTCGGCCTGGTGCATCAACACGGCACTGTGGTCACGGGCACGGCCGGCTGCGGTAAGCTCTGCGTAACCTTCAATGTGCTGAACCAGCTGGCTTCTTAGCGTGTCTTGGCGCTTACTCTGAGCCTTAGCCAGGCTGTGGGTGCGCATGTAGACAGCGCCCGTTGCCACCACAAAGGCCAGGCCCAGGCACGCACCGACCAAAACGCCGGTTTGTACACTGAACACCGTCGCGGCCAGAATAATAACCCCAACGCTTACCAGCGCTGCCATGGACGTAGGGGCAAGTAGGCGCAGGTAAAGAGTATCCAGCGCGTCTACATCGGTAAGCAAGCGCGACAGCCATTGTGCGCCGGTCATCGGGGTGCGCTGGCTGCGGGGCACAAGAGCCAGGCGTTTAAACAGGGTTACCCGAATGTCGGCCAACAGCCGCAGCACGGTCTCGTGATTGTAAATGCGTTCCAGGTAGCGAAATACCGTACGCGAAACCGCAAACAGGCGGATGGCAGAGCCGGGCAGATACAGTTCGATCGTGGCCTGCACACCCATGGCGATCAATAGGCCAACCAGGGCTGTTTTGGTGATGAACCACCCAGACAGCGCTAACAGAGCTATACCCGCAAGCAGCGTAAGCAGAATCAGCAGAGCACCAATCAGCAAGCGGTTACGGCGGTGGAAAACAAGCCGCAACCAAGGGCGTAGAGCATCAATCATGGTGACCCCTTTCAGCTGTGGTCTGTAACCGACCATCCACCACCTGCAGTACTCGATCAGCCAGCGTGAGCAACGCCGTGTGATGGCTGGAAAACACCAGGGTTTTTCCTTGTTGCTTCAATCTGGACAGGGTCTGCACAATGTGCTGTTCGCTGTCGGCATCCAGCGCTGCTGTGGGCTCATCCAGCAAAATCAGGTCGTAATCTGCTACCAGAATACGTGCCAGGCTCAGACGCCGTGATTGCCCACCCGACAGGCCTTGGCCATCTTCCATCACTTTGCTGTGAATGCCATCTGCGCGCTCAGCAAGCAAAGGGCCTAAACCCACCTGTTCCAGAGCGCCAGCTATACCATTATCGCTGGCCTGCGGTGCGGTCAAGCGCAGGTTGTCAGCCCAAGTGCCGTCCACCAAGAAGCCTTTTTGCCCTAACCAGCCAAACGCTTGCTGGCCCGGGGCTTTGTCAAAAATGGTAATGGCACCATTTTGCGGGGCGATAAATCCCGCTATCATATTCAACAAAGTGCTTTTACCACCTCCGGAGGGGCCCGTTAGCGCAAGTGCCTGCCCGCGTTCGACGTTGAACGACACCCGGTCAAACAGCAGCTTGTTTTTGTCAAAGCCAAAGCTAACGTCTTGAACCAACACTCCGGTGCTGCTCTGCGAGGGAACAGGGCGGACTCTCTGGTCAGTCGGCTCTAACGAGTTAAGCCGGCTGAAAATTTCAGCGCCGGCACCCAGGGCAGACGCACGATCGTGATAGTGCTGTGACAACGTGCGCAAGGGTTGAAAAAATTCTGGAGCCAGCAATAAAACCAGCAAACCAGAAAACAGCGTTAAATCCGATGCCGGGCCAAAGTCGATGGCGCCCAGCAGGCCGAAGCCCACGTACATGGCCACAGAGGCGATGGCCACAGACGAGAAAAATTCCAGCACGGCGGATGACAAAAACGCCACCCGCAGAGTCTTCATAGTGATAAACCGGTATTGGTCCGAGCGCTGTTGCAAAATCTTGGAAGCGGGACCGGTTTGCTGAAACAGTTGCAAAGTGGTCAGCCCGCGCACCTTATCCAGGAACTGGCCAGACAGGCGGCTGACGGTTTGAAAGTGCTGTTGATTCAGTGATTCAGCGCCCATACCCACCAATGCCATGAAAAACGGAATCAGCGGTGCCGAAAACATTAAAAAAAGTCCCGCCAACCAGTCTAGCCAGAATGCGTACGCTAAAATCACCAGCGGCAACAAGGTGGCAATCAGTATTTGCGGGAGAAAACGTGCGAAGTAGCCGTGCAGAGCATCAACGTGGTCAAGCCATTCGCGGGTGTGAGTACCGGCAGAAGACTGGTTCAGGCTCACCGGCCCGGTAGCTTGCCAGCAATCGTTGAGTTGCTGGCGCACTTGTTGGCGCACCTGCTGGCTGCAGCGTGATGCCAGAGTTGTTTGCCAACCCTGAGCTAAAGCCCGAACCCCTAACGTTGCTAACAAGCCTAGAAAGTAGGGCGTTAGCGCGGCTAAAGTGACCTTATCCACCAGACCCTGGTGGATGATCGTGGCCAGCAAGGTCATCTGTACAACAGTGGCCAAGCCCGCAATTAAGCCGGTTAACGCCGTGCCAATAACGCCTTTGTTGTGTACTTTGGCTAAGCCTTTTAACCACTCTTTTACCTCTAAACCCAGCGGCGCCGGCGACGAATCACCGGTGTCACTGTGATTCAAGGCGCTGGCGTTTTGCGCTAGGGGTTCAGCCACTTAGTGGTATACCTCGCCGGCGCGTACTTTGCCGCGGAATACCCAGTAAGTCCAGGCGGTGTATGCCAGCACAAAGGGAACAGCGACCAGCAGACCGATCAACAAGAACATCTGTGAGTTGTACGCCGACGCGGCATCCCACAGGGTGTAGTTGGGCGGTACTACATAGGGCCAGCGGCTCACAACCAGTCCTAAATACGTGGTGACAAACAGCCCGATGGTGGCCACGAATGGCATGCCTTCAAGCCGATCGCGCACAGAGCGAAAAATCTTAAACGCAAACAACAAGGTCAGAAACGGCAATATCCAAATCACAGTCAGGTTGTCGAACCAGCGACTACGCACCATGTCGTCCACGAACGGCGTCCATACACCGATAATACCGAACACGGCCAATACCGTCACAAGAAGAGGCAGGCTGATCTTATACGCCCATTTTTGCAGAGGGCCTTCGGTTTTCATGATCAGCCAGGTGGAACCCAAGAGTGCATATCCGGCAATCAAGCCAAGGCCGGTCATTATGGTGAACGGAGTCAACCAGTCCAACGGGCCACCGACGTACACCCGATTGGCGGTTTCATAGCCTTGAATGTAACTGCCCACCACCACACCCTGTGCAAACGCTGCCACGGTAGAGCCGCCGGCGAAGGCCCAATTCCACAAATAACGCGATCTGTGTGCCTTAAAACGGAACTCGAACGCAACGCCTCGAAAAATAAGCCCGGCCAGCATCAGGAATACTCCAATGTACAGAGCAGGCAACAATATAGAGTAAACCAAGGGGAATGCGGCAAGCAGACCGGCACCGCCAAGCACCAGCCAGGTTTCGTTGCCGTCCCAAACCGGCGCCACCGAATTCATCATCGTGTCGCGATCCTGCTCCGAGGGCGCGAAGGGGAACAAAATCCCCACGCCCAGATCGAAGCCGTCCATCATCACATACATGATTATGCCGAAACCAATAATGAACGCCCATACCAGTACCAGATCAACCGATCCCATAGTCAGTGTGCTCCTTGGCTCACTGGTCGCCCATTGGTTTTACCAATTTCAAACTTGGTGTGCACGGCAGACAAGGGACGCTTCGGCCGTTCAGTTTGTGCCTCAGGCTTGACGTGATTCGCCTCAAGACCTTCAAACAAAACTCGCATCAAGTAGTAAACACCGGCCGAGAACACCATTGAATACACCACCACATAACCAATCAGGGTGAACAACGCCATGCCGCCGGTGAGTGACGGTGTGATGGCCGCTGAGTAGTCAAGCATGCCGTAGACCAGCCAGGGTGAGCGTCCGGTTTCGGTCACAAACCACCCCGCCAATACCGCAACAAACGGTGTAATAGTCATGACACGCAGGCTCTGCAGAAACCATGTTGTGCGCCAGAACTTGTCGCCACGGCGCAGAAACAAACCTGTCAACGCGAACAGAATCATCAGCAAACCAAGGGACACCATCACGCGGAATGACCAAAATATAAGCGCAACCGGAGGCTGCTCTTCTACAGCCACTTCGTTCAGCCCGAGAACTTCGCCGTTCCAGTCGTGAGTCAATACAAAGCTGGCCAAGCTGGGAATGCCAATTTCAAAGCGATTGGTCTGGTTTTCCTGATCGGGCCAAGCAAATAGCAACAGCGGAACACTGCTGCTCGTTTCCCAAATTCCTTCCATCGCCGCAACTTTCATTGGCTGATGTTCAAGTGTATTCAAGCCGTGAAAATCACCAACCACTGCTTGAGTCGGCGCCACTATCAGCAGCAGCCACAAGCACATAGACAGCGCTTTCCGGTTGGCCTCTACTTCACGGCCCTTGAGCAGATACCAAGCACTTACTCCGGCAACCACAAAGCCACCTGTGAGGAATGATGCCAGCACCATATGGGTGAAGCGGTAGGGAAAGGACGGATTGAAAATTGCTTCGGTCCAAGACGTCACGTAAAAGACGCCGTCACGCATCTCAACGCCCGCCGGTGTGTGCATCCAGCTGTTGGCCGATAGAATCCAGAAGGTTGATATTAATGTTCCGGTTGCCACCATAATGGCCGCAAACAGATGCACACCGGGTGGCACTTTGTTACGGCCAAATAGCAGAACACCCAAAAACGCAGCTTCCAGGAAGAACGCTGTTATCACCTCATACGTCAGCATTGGCCCTAGAAAATTGGCCGTTGCTTGGGAGAAATTGCTCCAGTTTGTGCCAAACTGAAACGACATAACAATTCCGGATACTACGCCCATGCCAAAAACCACGGCAAAGACTTTGGTCCAGAACGAAGACAGGCGAACCCACGATTGATTGCCAGTTTTGAAGGCCAAGCCTTCTAAAACGGCGATAAAAGAGGCAAGACCGACAGTGAATACTGGAAAAATAGCGTGGAAAGACACCACGAATGCGAACTGTATTCGCGACAACAAAATGGGATCGAGATCCATAAAACCTCCGGTAACTTCTCACACAAAACCAAGGAGCTAATGCTCCCGGCGGCGAATGCCTTTGGTATATTTAGTGTTTTTGTTACCAGCAGGTTATTCCATTCTGCCATCATATACAGCCGCGTGCGCCGGACGGATTATCGAACTCATGACATATATTAAGAACTTGAAGCTGCGGCCTGCTAAAATTATAGCTTAGTAATAAAAATCAACAAGTTGCAGGATTGTTACAAATGAGATTCTACCAAGAAAAAATACTGCCGCACCTGATCTCCAAAGTGTGTGCCAGTGAAGACCTGATGGCGTTGCGCCAGAGCCTGATCCCCAGGGCAAAAGGTGCTGTACTGGAAGTGGGAATGGGCTCAGGCATCAACCTCTCGCTGTACCGGCCCAGCGAAGTGACGCGGGTATACGGCTTGGAGCCGTCGGCCGGCATGCGGCACAAAGCCATCGACAATGCCAATCGATCACCAGTGCCCCTGGAGTGGCTGAATTTGCCGGGTGAAGAAATTCCGCTGGCAGACGCCAGTATAGACACAGTGGTGCTGACCTTTACTTTGTGCAGCATAGCCGGTTGGGCGAAAGCGCTGAGCCAAATGAAGAGGGTACTGCGAGCCGACGGCAAACTGCTGTTTCTGGAGCACGGCGAATCACCGGATGCCAAGGTTCAGCGCTGGCAACACCGAATAACGCCGGCCTGGAAGCGCATTGGTGGCGGTTGCCATCTGAACCGACCCATTGCCGATCTGATCCGCAGTGCAGATCTTGATATTGTTGAGCTAGACACCTTCTACCTGAAAGGCGCGCCGCGCATTGCCGGCTACATTTATCGGGGTGTTGCGGTGCACTCAAAAGCAGATATTTTAAATTAGAAGCCAATCCGAATTGCGTTAGTGAACGTGGCCTTATACACTTCCCCGCTCAAAAACATCCCCTCGAAATGCCCGGATGGTGGAATTGGTAGACACACAAGACTTAAAATCTTGAGACCATTGGTCGTGCCGGTTCGATTCCGGCTCCGGGCACCATTATAATCAATAATCTACGAAATTACTCTCCAGCTCTCTCCATCGCCGTCTTTCCATGTAGACAGTTGTATCTACGGCGTCCTTCCAAAAATTTGTATTCTCGACACGCAATGCGCTTGGCTAGCAAACGACTCCACCGCATAGCGTATAGATAGTCCCACACGAAAACCGTCCATTAGTGACCCTGCGCTCGCGTCCATGATGGTTCGAACTTTCCAAAGCTGTTACTAGATGCAGTCTTATTGTGCGAGTGAAAACGAGCAGTCAAGCGATGACTTGGCGACGCTGGGTGGAATGAGCTAATCTCCTGTTAATGTGTGAATTCTAGGCTTCGGGAGAGGAGAGGGATGCGGGTTTTTGTGGAACGCCCTTTTTTGCAATATCTCGGAACGCGGTCTAATCATTGTTAAGTTTTAAGGAGTATTCTTGAGAATCGAGCCAGGGTCGGAGAATGATTCAGATCAATGCAGAGCAATTATCCATGAGTATTACAAATGTCAAGATGCATTTAATCAGTTTCGTATGGTCGGTGAGCGATTAATATTCAGCGGACAAAATGACGAAATATCATACCGAGCCTATAATTTATACTCGTATTTCATTCTCCATCTGTACGAGTTCCTCATGGCTTGCCATGCGAGAGAGGCGAAAAACACCAGTATTACAAACAAAAGAGGACCTGAACGCACTGAATATCTTGATGCATTAATAATGAGTGACACAAATAGAGTTATTAATAAGGTCATTGGAAATATTCGTATAGGTATTGCACCAGACTGGGAAAATGATATTTCTCACTATGAAAATTTGTTGCCCGTTCCTCCTGAGTTCGCAGAAGATTTTAGAGTGTATAGAAATAAAATATCTGGTCATGCATCATTTGAGCGGATATCAGATTTAAACCTAACTGAATTTTATGAAAAATATCATTTTTATCTTCACCTACTTTATAGAGTTGAGGGCGAATGGTGGGGCGGTAATCGTGAAGAATTCCCTTGTCTGAAAGACGTTACTAACTTTCTTAAAGCGGTTTCCAGTGAAACTTAACAAGGCGCTGTTGTCGGACTGTTTTTTCTCACTCCACTCAAAAAATCAGCCGCAAAGCGCGGCGTTAAGCATTAAGGAAGGTTATGGATTATCCTGGAGAGAAATTACTTTTAAAAATGTGGGAAACTCTTGCTGAGAAAGGTGTTGGCTCATTACTGGCACCTTGGCAAGAAAAACGCATGGCAGATGCTCGAGTAGAGGTTCGCCGAAAAGAAATGCTTTTGTTGGCGCAGGCTGAAATTGAAGTGGATTCAATAAAGGCCAGAAAATCAAGTTTTCAATTAAAACCAGAAGCTAAGCTACTAAACGCTCCATCTGAAAAAGTTGATGAGAAAGGCCGGATTGAGCCAACTTTGGATCTTGATGAGTTGGTTAGTATAGTTGGTAATAGCGATTTTTCTGAATCGGTTCGTAAAGAAACGAACATTGCCAAATCAATACTTATCACTGAGGATATTTTAAGCCAAGACCAGCAAGAGCCCTCAGATACCCCGATTGAAGATGATTGGATTTTTTCATGGAGAGACTATGCTGGCAGAGTTTCAGCTAAAGAGCTGCAAGACCTATGGGGGAGAATATTAGCTGGTGAAGTTAAGCAGCCAGGCTCTTACTCGATGAGAACATTAGAGTTTTTGAAGGGCTTGTCAAAATCTGAAGCTGATCTAATTAGTAAAGCAGCCCGCTTCGTTATTGACGGAACAATTTACCGAGAAAAAGAGGAGTTCTTAGAAACAGAAGGACTACATTTTTCAAACCTTCTTTTTTTGCAAGATATTGGCATGTTATCAGGGGTAGAGGCTCTTGGACTAACTACAACTTATAAAACTCAAGATAAAAATAATTATTTTAAATGCCTCATTGCCAGTAACAAAATAATATTTATAGAGCACGAAGACAAAAATAAAACTGTAGAAGCGAATGTTTACTTATTAACTAGGGTTGGTGCAGAAGTTTTGAAGCTAGCTAGCTTTGGTGTAAATACGGACTATCTAGATTCAGTAGCCAAGGATTATTCGAAAAAAGGATTTGATGTAAAAATTGCCGATTTTGTTCAGCAAA
>Ga0306865_1000023_pt1 | contig 101105 bp, 97 predicted proteins | sample AntRauTorckE5431_FD_190441 | JGI IMG/M metagenome (GOLD analysis project Ga0306865, IMG submission 190441) | Saline lake microbial communities from Rauer Islands, Antarctica - Metagenome Torckler E5 #431 (v2) (version 2) | ecosystem: Environmental > Aquatic > Non-marine Saline and Alkaline >... | reverse complement strand
TTGAATATATTTTGCACTAAAATCATATATCCGCACGTTTAGTTTTATAAAATATAAGTTAATGGTTTATGTTTCTAAATCAAAAACTATATTTGCCATAACAATATACTACTGGATGAGATTTACATCATTATTTTTAATTTTACTAACCATTACGACCTTAACGTCTTGCATTAGCACCAAAAGACTGACTTATTTATCTGAAGATAAAGGAACTGAAGCTGATAGTTTAATTTCATTTCAGCAAATGCAACGTCCATATAGAGTTCAAATTAACGATCTCTTAAGTATAAGAGTCAAAGCATTAGATCAGGAATTAACTAGTATGTTTAATCCTATAGGTGATGCTGAAAATTCAACGGCGACTACAGAAGAAAGGGCTTATTTTGATGGATTTCTTGTAAATAGGCATGGTGAAATAAGAATTCCAACATTGGGAAAAATAAAAGTAATTGGTCTTACTTTAGAAGAAATCAGGCTTAAACTTGAAGGCATGCTTCTTAATGATTATTTCAAAACTGAAGCTAATATTTTTATAACTGTCAAGTTAGCTGGGCTTCGTTACACAACACTTGGGGAAATAGGAACAGGAAGTCAGGTCATTTATAAAGAGCAAGTTTCCATAATGGAAGCTATTGCAAATGCTGGAGATATCACACTTTATGGAGACAGGAGAAATGTGAAAATCTTGAGACAATACCCGGAAGGTCAGCGAATTCACAGAGTAGATCTTACTAAAATATCGGCTGTAAATTCACCTTACTACTATATTCAACCTAATGATTTAATCATCGTTGACCCATTGCCACAAAAATCATTGGGTATTGGTGAAACAGGTTTTGGAACATTGGCCACTGTATTTTCTCTACTCACTGGACTTACAATTTTATTGATAAGATTATAATGGATGAAGAATTCGAAATAAATGAATCTACTGGTTACTTTGACTTTAAAGGCTTTATAGTCAAAATTTTCAGCTATTGGTATTTATTTGTGATAAGCATTCTTATAGGAATGAGTATTGCTTATTTCATCAATGTCCGCAAACAACCCATTTATCAAATTGAAAGTTTAGTTACAATTAAAGACGATCAAAATCCGTTTTTTACATCAAATACAAGTTTAACTTTTAACTGGGGTGGCGTTTCAGATAAAGTCAACACTACTGTTACCACTTTAAAAACCAGGACTCACAACGAAAAAGTAGTAAACAGACTTCGGTTCTACATCCAGTATCTTGAAGACGGAAAGTACCAAAAGGAAGATGCTTATGGGAAAGTCCCTTTCGTAGTCATGGAAGATAGCTTGAAAGCTCAGCTTATAGGAAGACAAATGACTATTCAGTTTTTGGATGATACCACTTTTGAACTAAGTTTGAAGTTTGAAGATGAAGAATCTGGAAACCTTAGCTTTTATGATTACACCTCAAAAGAGCAAGAAAGTGTTTTCTCCAAAAAGGAGGATTACAAAGCTATTTTTTCAACTTCAGAGTATATCGATTCACCTTATTTCAAGGGACGAATTTTAAGAAATACTTTACCTGTTAATGAAGGTAAGCCCTATTATTTTCAATTTAATAATTACTATTCGACAGTAAAAAAATATCAGGGTATTAATGTCAACCCAGAAAACAAGGGAAGTTCTATCTTGAATTTATCCTTAAATGGAAATAACAAAGAAAAACTTGTGGATTATCTAAACACTACAGTGCAGGTACTGAGTGAGGACATGCTAAACAGAAAAAATTTATTTGCCACAAAAACCATCAGATTTATAGACAGCAGCCTAACTGAAAAATCTAAAGAACTCAAGTCTGTTGAAGAAGAATTAAATCAATTTAAGATAAGTAATGACATCATAGATTTGACTGCAGAAAGCAGTGAAATAAGACAGAGACTTACCAATCTTGATCTAGAACAAAATGAAATCCAAAGGCAATTGGATTATTATAATAGGCTTGAAGACTATTTGAGAAGTAGACAAAGCTACCAGGAAGTTCCTGCTCCATCTGTCGCGGGAATAGATGAACCTAGTATAAGTTCGGCCGTTGGAAAAATTGTAGCACTTTCTGAACAGAGAAGCAAGTATGCTTATTCACTGAAAACTGATGCTCCTATTTTTGATGATATAGACCGACAGATCAATGCAACAAAAACTGTATTGCTTGAAAATATTGAATCTTCCAAAGAAATTTTGCAAGAACAATTGGCCACGGTCAGAAAAAACGTTGCAGACCTGGAGCTTCAGATTCGAAAATTGCCTAAAGAGCAACAAGATTTGCTTAAAATTGAAAGGCGATACACAATTAGTGAACAGACCTACAGTTTATTTTTAAGCAAGCGAAATGAAGCTGGCCTTATAAAAGCTGCTAATGTTAGTGATCTCCAAATCATTGATAAAGCCATGGATACTGGCGGTGGAAAGATTGGACCAAACACGCAACTAAATTATGTAATGGCCTTATTGATTGGAAGTTTTGTGCCCTTAGTTTTTGTGTTTTTATTAGTTTTTCTTGACAACAAAATAAACAACCCCAAAGATATCAATAAGCTATCCCCTATTCCTATTCTTGGTGTTGTTGGAAAAAGCAAAACAAGTAGTAACCTTGCCGTATTTTCAAAACCAAGATCGGCTATAGCAGAAAGTTTTAGGGGATTGAGAACGAGTATGCAGTTTATATTTAAGCAAAAACACATTCAGGGAAATAAAACAATTCTTATTACATCTTCAGTAAGTGGAGAGGGAAAAACATTTACAGCCATCAATATGGCTTCTGTATTTTCCATGAGTGGTAAAAAAACGCTGCTTATAGGACTCGATTTAAGGAAACCAAAGATTTTTGAAGATTTTGATATCACCAATGACATGGGAGTTGTAGATTATTTAATTGATCAAAATTCAATTGAAGAAATTACGCAAAAAACAAACTATGATAATTTAGATATAATTGTTTCCGGCCCAGTACCACCTAATCCATCAGAGTTATTGATGGCGGATAAAATGGATATTTTGTTCTCCACTCTTAAAGAAAAATACGATTGCATCATTATGGACACACCTCCTATCGGTTTGGTCTCTGATGCTTTGAATTTAGGTAAATATGCTGACGCTTCTCTTTATTTATTGAGGCAGAATTATACTAAAAAGGCAATGCTAAGCGTTATCAATGAAAAGTATGAAAAAGGAGAAGTCAAGAACATTAGCTTTGTCCTCAATTATTTTCAGCATAAAGCTAAATACGGCTATGGTTATAATTATGGCTATGGTTACGGCTACGGCTACGGACGCTATGGAAATGGATATTTGCAAGTTGAAAACAAACATTCCTTAAGAAAAAGAATCAAAAGAAAAATTAAAAAAATATTTAATATTTAAATTAAACCAACATGAATCATCCTAAAATAGCAATAATTGGTCTGGGTTATGTAGGCCTTCCGCTTGCCGTTGCATTTTCAAAAAAATACCCTGTTGTAGGCTTTGATATCAATCAGTCTAGAGTCGACGAGTTGAATAGTGGTAAGGATCACACGCTTGAAGTGTCTGAGGAAGATTTAAAAGACGCTTTAACCGATAACACTTCACCAGCAATGAAGCTCTCGACAGATGCTGAAGCTATGAAGGAGGCTACAATTTTTATAGTAACCGTTCCTACTCCTACAGATAAAAATAGACAACCAGTTCTTACTCCATTGATAAAAGCAAGTGAGACAATAGGCAAATTATTAAAGGACAATGATATAGTTATTTACGAATCTACAGTTTATCCAGGTGTCACTGAAGAAGTTTGCGTGCCTGTATTGGAACAATATTCAGGTAAGACTTTCAATAAAGATTTCTTTGCCGGATATTCTCCAGAACGAATTAATCCTGGAGATAAACTACACACCGTTACCACAATACTAAAAGTCACTTCGGGATCTACACCTGAAATAGCAAAAAAAGTTGACGACTTATACGCCTCAGTTATTACAGCAGGTACACATATGGCCAGCAGCATAAAAGTTGCTGAAGCAGCTAAAGTTATAGAAAATTCTCAGAGGGATATCAATATTGCATTTGTCAACGAACTTTCCAAAATATTTAGATTACTAGATATTGATACAAATGATGTGCTTGAAGCTGCTGCAACCAAGTGGAATTTCATTAAATACACTCCTGGACTTGTAGGAGGGCATTGCATAGGGGTGGATCCTTATTATTTAGCTCAAAAAGCCTTAGAGGTTGGTTACAATCCTGAAATTATTTTGTCTGGAAGACGAATGAACGATGGCATGGGTAAGTATGTGGCCAACGAAGTTATTAAGCTAATGCTCAATAAAGAAGCTAAAGTTAAAAATGGTAAAGCGCTTGTGCTCGGTATTACTTTCAAAGAAAACTGTCCGGACACTAGAAATACTAAAGCAATCGATGTGATTGAAGAACTGAAATCATACAACATGCATGTCGATGTCTGTGATCCCTGGGCAAATAAAGAAGAGGTAAAAACTTTGTTCGACATTGACATACTAAGGTGTAATGAATTGAATTCTACTTACGATAGTGTTATTCTTGCTGTTTCTCATAGTGATTTTCTAGAGCTCAATTTATCCGCTCTCAAAAATGAAAAAGCAGTTGTATTTGATGTTAAATCTTTTCTGCCAACAGATAAAATAGATGGAAGGTTATGATGTATTCTAAAGCTTATCACGATAAAGATATAAGCAATATTAACTTTTTGATCACTGGTGGTGCAGGATTTATAGGATCTAATATTGTTGAGTATTTATTGAAGTTTGGAGCGAAGCATGTTCGAGTATTAGATAATCTTTCAAATGGATATAAAGAAAATATAACTGAATTCGAATCCAAGTCCAATTTTGAATTTATTAATGGTGATATTCGAAAATTAGGGGATTGTGAAAAAGCAGTTGAAGGAATGGATATTGTACTTCACCAGGCTGCTTTAGGTTCTGTTCCCAGGTCTATTGACGATCCAATAAAAAGTAACGAAGTAAACGTTTCTGGGTTTCTTAACATGCTTGTCGCTAGTAAAAATTCTGAAACTGTAAGTCGTTTTGTATATGCCGCCTCAAGTTCTACTTATGGAGATAGTCCTAATTTGCCAAAGGTTGAGCATACTATTGGTAAACCCTTATCCCCTTACGCAGTTACAAAATATGTCAATGAGCTTTATGCTGATGTATTTGCCAAAACCTATGGCATGGAAATTATTGGTTTGCGTTATTTCAATGTCTTTGGACCAAAACAAAGTCCACAGGGAGCTTATGCAGCCGTCATTCCTTTATTTATGAAGGCGTTAAAAGATAAAGAACCACCAACTATCAACGGCGATGGAGAACAAACCAGAGACTTTACATTTGTAGAAAATGCTGTTCAAGCCAACATAAAAGCTGCGTTTGCAAATAAGGAAGCTGTTAATCAAGTTTATAATGTCGCGTTTGGAGAACGCATTAGTTTGAATGAGCTTTGGGCAACTTTACAAAATGCTGCTGATACTGAACTTGATGCCAGTTATGGTCCTCCTAGGCAAGGCGATGTAAAAGATTCTTTAGCGGATATTGACAAAGCCAGAAAATTGTTAGGCTATAAACCCGAATTTGATGTTCAAAAGGGATTAAAAGTAACCTGGAATTACTTTAAAGAATAAAAAACACATAAACTAGAACCTTATAAAGATTTAGTTCGAAGTATTTTAAAATAAAAAAACCTGCCATTCGGCAGGTTTTTTCAATCGATCAAAAACAAATTTTTAGAATTTCAAGTTGATTGCTAGATCAAATTCATCATAAATAGTTTTGTCTCCCAAATTATCGAAAAATGATCCAGAACCGTATCTTACATTGTATTTAGTTCTGTCTATTGTAAGGTTTGTTGTAGCTGTATTGCCATTCATTTTTAAGTCGAATGCAATTGGATTTGTTTCACCCTTAATAGTTAAATCTCCTGAAATACCGTATACATCTCCTTTTTTAGCAACTGTTGTAATAACAAATTTTGCAGATTGGTGATTTTCTACTCCAAAAAAGTCGTCAGATCTTAAGTGTCCCATTAATTTATCACGGCTATCACCTTCTAAATCTGTTACATCAATTGTGGTCATGTCTGCAATAAATTCACCACCGACTAATTCATTATTTTCCATCAAGAAAAATCCTTCTTTCAAATTGATAGTTCCTTCGTGAGAACCAGTCAGTTTTTCACCTACCCATTGGATAGTGCTTGCTTCAACATTAATTTTTTTCTTTTCAACAGCACTAGTAAATGCTACTAAGGTAAAGATTACTGTTAGCGCTAAAGCGCTTTTTAATACATTCATTTTCATAGTTTTAAAATTTAAAATAGTGTTTATATTAGATTCTTGTAAATAATTCTTCTTTGGATTTTCTTACTTTCTTTTCATTTTGTAATCCATCGTTCTCACTTCTATAACCTATAGTAGTAAGTGCAATAGATTTTAAATTTTTAGACTCAAGATGAAGTAGTTCATCAAATTCGTCTGGGTTGAAACCCTCCATTGGACATGTGTCTATCTTTAATTCTGCAGCAGCTGATAATAAATTACCAATAGCAATATATGCTTGACGTGATGCCCAGACTTCTTTCATCTCTTGTGAAAATGTCAACACTGAATTTTGAATCATCTCTTTGAGACCATCAAATTCTTTAATTGGCTTGTTTCTGGTTTTACTGTTATTCTCGATAAATTTGTCAAGGTATGCCTGATCTATATCAATTCTGTAGGCGAATACCAATAAATATGACGAATCTGTAATCTGTGGCTGACCAAAAGCTGAAGATTTGAGTTTATCTTTTACTTCTGGATCTTTAATTACTATGACTTCATAAGGTTGCAATCCATATGATGAGGCTGATAATCTTATAGAATCTAGTAAAATTTCAAGATTCTCATCAGATACTTCTTTTTCTGGGTTAAACTTTTTAGTAGCGTAACGCCAGTTTAAATTTTCAATATAATTATTCATAGTTTGTATTTTATGTTCTTAATTTATTTAGTAGAGAATTAAGCTGTTTTAATTCATCCTGAGATAAATTTTCTGTCAACATGGATTCAGATTCATCTACTACTTCATTTATGACTTCCAAAGCTTTTTCACCTTCTACAGTAATCATTATATCAACTTTCCTCCTGTTGGATTCACATTGTTCACGCTGTACAAAATCTTTCTTAATCAATTTATCCACAAGTCGAGTTGTATTACTCATTTTGCTTATCATCCTTTCCTGAATAGTTTGAAGAGAACAAGGATTGCCCTTCATACCCTTCAGGTTTCTCAGTACATTAAATTGCTGAGTAGTGATATCGAATGGTTTCAAACTAGATGTAATTTCATCTGTGATCCAATTTCCGGTGTAAAGTAAATTGAGCAAAGCTCTTTTACACTCTGGAAGTTGTTTAGAAATTTTAAGTTCTTTTTCGATTATCATGTACTTACAATTGTTGTCGATACAAATGTATAGTCTTAATCCTCTGCAAAAATTAAAGACTTTGTTAAATTTTACCACGAATAATTTATTCAGAATTAAAGGTGAAATCACACTATATGTAAGGATTATTGTATTTTTACATCATTAATATCAAATAAAAGCAATGGAAAATTTAAATGAAGAAAAATGGGTAGAAGGATTACAGACTTCTAAAAACTCTGAAATTATAGATGTAAGGACTCCAGCAGAATTTAATGAAGGCTATATAGAAGGTGCTAGACTCATCAATATACAAGATACTTCCACATTCATGGAAGAGATTGAGCAACTTCAAAAAGATAAAGATTATTATGTCTACTGTAGATCTGGGCGTAGAAGTGAAATGGCTTGTCAGATTATGGAAAAAACTGGAATTGAGAATGCGTTTAACCTTGAAGGGGGAATTATTGATTGGAGTGGTAAAGTAAAAAAATAATGATGAGATATTTGGTTATATTTTTTTTATTGAGTTCGCTAATGTCTTGCGAAAGCAAAAGTGGCGCTACACTTCTAACTTCTCAAGAGATGAAGGAGCTTATCACTTTAGACTCTGTTCAATTGATTGATGTAAGATCTCTTGAAGCTTTTCGTGAGGGACATCTAGAAGGTGCTCAAAACTTGGTTTATGATAATGAGTTTATTCAAAAAATTAAAAATTTGGACAAAAATAAACCAGTAGCAGTTTATTGCAGAACAGGAAGACGGTCTGAAGAATGTTCTAAAATTTTAGAAAAAGCTGGATTTAAAAAAATATACCAACTCAAAGGGGGTTTATCTCAATGGGAGTTTGAAGATGAGCTTGTGAAAGATACATTGAACCAATAATATAGCTTACAAGCTTCAGAATGCCTTATTATTCATCAGAAAAAAATATATTTGCATAGATCAAATATCCTTACACTATGAAGTTTATAATTTCCAGTACATATATGTTGAAAAATCTCCAAACTCTTGGAGGCGTTATCAACAATAATAATACGATGCCGATTTTGGATAATTTTTTATTCGAATTGAATCATAACTCACTTAAGATTTCTGCATCAGACTTGGAAACGACTATGAGTGCAAAGCTTGATGTTGAATCTAGCGATGAAGGAGAAATCGCAGTTCCTGCCAGGTTGCTTCTTGACACTCTAAAATCATTCCCTGAACAGCCATTGACTTTCCATAAGCTAGACAATCACACTATAGAGATAAGTTCTGAGCAAGGCAAGTATGCATTAGCTTACGCGAACGCTGAGGATTTTCCTACTCCAGTCAGCATTGAAGATGCAAGTCAAACTGTTTTAGTTGGAGATGTATTAGCAACAGCAATCAACAAAACGATTTTCGCCACTGGTAATGATGATTTAAGACCGGTGATGAATGGTGTGTTTTTCAGATTTACTGAGGACGCATTAATTTTTGTAGGTACAGATGCGCATAAGTTGGTAAAGTATTCCAGAACAGATATCAAAACTGATAAGCCGGCAGAATTCATTATGCCCAAAAAGCCTCTCAATTTATTGAAAGGTGTACTTCTTGGCAGTGAAGAAGATGTACAGATTGAATTTAATGAATCTAATGCTAAATTTAGCTTCGATAATGTTGAATTGACTTGTCGTTTGGTAGATGGGAAATACCCTAATTATGAGGCTGTAATCCCAAAGGAAAATCCAAACGTTTTGACAATTGATCGCTCTTCATTTTTGAGCTCAGTAAGACGTGTGTCCATTTTCTCGAATAAAACAACACACCAGATCAGATTGAAAATAGCTGGAGCAGAATTGAACATTTCTGCAGAAGATCTTGACTATTCCAATAAAGCTGAAGAACGTCTCACTTGCGATTACCAAGGAGATGATTTAACGATAGGTTTCAACTCGAAGTTTTTAACTGAAATGTTGAACAACTTAAATTCTGACGAAATCAAAATCAAAATGAGTTTACCAAACAGAGCCGGAATTCTTACACCAGTAGACGGTTTAGAAAATGGAGAACACATCACTATGTTGGTCATGCCAGTGATGCTTGGTAATCAATAGGTTACGTCTATAATATCAAATACAAAAACAGCTTCCGATTGGAGGCTGTTTTTTTGTGAACAAACTAAATCCTATAATTTTATCACCTTAACATTAGTCAGAGGACATTTAATTAACTGAAGAATTTAATGCTAAGAGGATAATGAGTTGGATTTCCATCATTAGCTTTTATAGCATTGATGATTGGAAAAATTAAAGTGAGTAATGCTACTCCAGCAAGAATTACAAAACCAACTAAAATCAACATTAGAGGCACAGCTACCAAAGCAGCCAGAAACATCGTTAATTGGAAATTGAGAATTTGTTTTCCTTGCTCATCCATGTGCTCAATTTTATCTTTTTGAGTTAACCAAATCACTAAAGGAACGATGAATCCACCAAAACCTGTAAAAAGATTGATTAACTGTGAAAGGTGAGCAAAAAGCAACATTTGACGATCTTCTCTCAATATGGGATCTTGATATACTTCCATGATTTCTTTTTTACAATTAGACTTTATTTTTTGTTTTATGTTACATAAATTAACAATTAAATCTTAAAAAAGCAACTTAAGTCTCAATTCTAATAGAAAAGTAATTCAAATTAAAAAACAGACTGTAAATTTGCGGCATGATAAATAAAGATACTATTGTCGCGCTAGCCACTGCCTCTGGGAGTGGTGCCATTGCTATAATACGAGTAAGTGGATCTAAGGCTTTAGAACTTTGCGCTCCCTTATTTTATGCAAAAAATGGTATTTCAGTTTTAGATCAAAAAAGTCACACCTTGCAGTTAGGAACAATACGCGATGGTGAGCGTATTTTAGATGAAGTTTTGCTGAGCGTATTTCGAGGCCAACGCTCTTATACTGGTGAACCAACAGTTGAAATATCCTGCCATGGGAGTTCATTTATCCAAAAAGAAATCATTCAATTGTTAATTCAAAAAGGCTGTCGCTCCGCTCAACCAGGAGAATTTACCTTGAGAGCATTCTTAAATGGTAAAATGGATCTGAGTCAGGCTGAGGCAGTAGCCGATCTTATTTCCAGTGATAATGCTGCCAGTCATCAATTGGCCATGCAGCAAATGCGAGGTGGCTTCACCAATCAACTTCAGGAACTGCGACAAGAGCTTTTAGATTTTGCCTCATTGATGGAACTCGAACTCGATTTTTCTGAAGAAGACGTTGAATTTGCAAACAGGGAAGAGTTTCAAAACTTAGTTCTAAAAATTCAAAAAGTCTTATCCAGATTGATCGATTCATTTGCCGTAGGTAATGTGATCAAAAATGGAATTCCAGTAGCAATCGTCGGAGAGCCTAATGTTGGGAAATCAACTTTACTCAATGCTCTTCTGAATGAAGAACGCGCCATTGTGAGTGAGATTGCCGGTACGACCAGAGACACCATTGAAGATGAAATCTCTATTGGTGGTATTGGTTTCAGATTTATTGACACCGCAGGGATAAGAGAAACCAAAGACACTATTGAAGGTTTAGGAATAGAACGCACCTTCGAGAAAATCAAACAGTCACAAGTCATCATCAAACTCATCGACACACCCAGAGTCTTTGACGAACAGCATAAGTTGATGACTGAAGAATGGAACCGCATAAAAGAAGACATTCATCAGCTTAAAGAGGCTTTTCCGGAACGTCCCTTCCTCCTACTAGCCAACAAGGCAGACCTGCTCACCGAAAATAATAAAGAAGACTTAAGAAAAGACTTTAAAACCTTACTCTTCATTTCCGCCAAAGACAAAACTGGTATTGAAGCTATTCAGGATCAATTATTAAGCTACGTAGATGACGGCGCTTTACGCAATAATGATAGCATTGTCACTAACTCCAGGCATTATAATGCTTTACTTCTTGCCTTAGAAGAGATCAATAAAGTCCAGGAAGGACTCAATCAGGGTTTAACGACAGACTTGCTGGCTATTGACATACGTCAGGCGCTTTATCACTTTGGTGAGATTACGGGCGAAGTGACTAATGATGAGCTTTTGGGTAATATATTCGCCAATTTCTGTATAGGGAAATAATTTAAAAAACTTGAAGTAGGTGATAAATCTTCATTTAATAGCTGTAGAAATTAAGTAGGTCTCTGTTTTAAAAGTTGCATTTTTTTTAACAAAGTACAGCCTATACCCTACTTGAGCTATGAGGTAGCTAGACTGATGCTCCACTCCTATTTCAAACTTTAAACATGAGTTTTCATCATTTTAAACCGTATCAACTTCCGTTTACTTACCAAGGTTACGAATTTTATAAAGCCGATGGTAAGGTGTGCTTTAGACGCGAATTCCAACGGCCAAGCAGGGATGATTTAAAATATAACAAGGCCTTTGCCAATGTGCGAAAAAGCAATACAGAGTTTACTTATATTGTAGAAATTAGCAAGGATTTCAGGCTTGCGCTAGCTCCTTTATTCAGGATATCTATTCCTTACTTTCACAGCTATATCCAACAGTTATTTGTAAAGCTAAATCAATTTGATCTTAAGCATGATCTGGGACATAAACGCCTAGATGAAGCTTTGAAGCATCCTGAATTTTATAAGTTTTTTCGAGAGTTTAACTTTAGTCCTAACGTGGGCTCGTGGATTGAAGCATTACAATCTGGACTTCGTTTGAATCCTTCTCATGGCTGTTTGGAATTACTGCCTAAACAGGTTAATTATGACTTTCTTTTTGAGTATATACGTATAGATTTTTTGATTGGTGAAGTTATTTTCGATTTTAAAACGCATTCATTTACATCCAATTTTATACAGCGGTCGTTAGCTATTCATGACCTGGAGGGGTTTACTTTTCATCCCCAGTTTAAAACACCAGAAACACCAAAATTACACTTTCTAGTTTACTCCGTTTTTGCGGTTCCTGATTACGATTACACCCGCAAACGTTCCAAACAAGTAGAACCCCTATTGCATGTTGATCTGATTGTTTTATAGATACCTACCAATGAATAACGAGGGTGTAGGTAGTAGAAAATTATTAAAGTATGTTCAAGTTTGGTAACTATTGGTTTTTGAAGTTGGTGTTGAAAAGCCGATGCTTTTCAAATCAATACGCAACTTCCAAACCTTCATATTCTACCCTATCCAAAATCTCCATCACATCCGATTTAACTTTTAATTTTTTTTGTCGGTATTTTACAATACCAATTGTGGCTTTAAGATTATTTTAGTCTTTTTAAGTCTACTTTATGAATTTTATTAACGATCCAAATTTCAAACACTCATTTATTAAAGATGTGGTTAGAATTGACTATAGAACTGAGGTGCCTTTGCAATGCATAAATGACTACGGTTACAGCTATATTATGTTCCGTTTTGGTAAATTTGAAGCCTACGATTATCAAAATGCTCCAATTGAAATTCCTAAAGTATTTGTAAAAGGAACCGGAGACTTTTTCAAAGTTAAAGCCTATAAAAACAGTACCTGGCTTTCTGTTGAATTACCGAACCACTGTTTGCATAACATCACAAATCGAATTGCGAAAAAATGTAGAAATCAACTGATCGATTTATATGATTATATTGATCCTTCCATCTTAGATCAACTTTATTATGAAATTTTTGATCTTACAGACATTTCGTCTATTACTCAGACACTCGATAAACATCTACATCAATTTTACGGTGAATGGAACAAGAATCTAGACTCTACTCTACTTGTAAATTACATTTACAAGCGTAAAGGCTTACTAGCTGTATCAGAATTAAGTGACAGATTTCCCTTTTCAGAACGGAGCATAGAACGTATGTTTTACAGGGAAGTCGGCTCTTCACCTTATCGCTTTATTTGCTTAGTGAGGTTCAATTTTATTATACGAGAATTGGAACAACAGAACTACAGCAGCTTAGATGAATTAATCAGTAAATACAATTATTACGACCACTCACATTTTGTCAAGGATTTTAAAAAATTTCTGGGGCAAAGTATCCATATCTACAAGAATGATTTCAATCCTTTGTTGTCTTCGGCATTAAGCAGAGAATACAACAAATTATAGGTGGCTATATGAGATCTCATTCAATAAGCTTAATGACTTAATTTTTAATAACCCTCAATTCACTAAATTATTGTTTTATGAAAAAACTATTACTCAGTTCTTTACTAATATGTTTAGCGCTAATTGACAATGTGATTGCTCAATCTGGTGCCAACCAAACAGTCTTACCCGCATCTTACAGAATGGCAATGGGTTATGATAGTGAAGTGTATCAAAATGAGCAGTATATCGTTTTGGAGGACGGCTCTATCGGTGTTTATGGTGCTCTTTATAAAAATGATGGAATCGATATTACAGAAATAACATTACCGGGATCATTAAGAATGGCTCAAGGGCATAATATGAAAGTGTATAACAACGATCTTTATTTAGTCTTGGAAGATGGTTCTAGCGGAATTTATGGTGTATTATACAAGTATGATGGAACATCATTCACTCAAATAGAATTACCAGGATCATTTAGAATGAATCAAGATCACGATCTGGAAGTGTATAACGACGATCTTTATTTAGTCTTGGAAGATGGTTCTAGCGGAATTTATGGTGTATTATACAAGTATGATGGGACTGCCTTTACACAAATAAACCTACCAGGATCATTTAGCATGGATCGAGATCACGACCTGGAAGTGTATAACGACGATCTTTATTTAGTCTTAAGAGATGGTTCTATTGGTATAAATGGTGCTCTTCATAAATATGATGGAACTGCCTTTACACAAATAAACCTACCAGGATCATTTAGCATGGATCGAGATCACGACCTGGAAGTGTATAACGACGATCTTTATTTAGTCTTAAGAGATGGTTCTATTGGTATAAATGGTGCTCTTCATAAATATGATGGGACTGCCTTTACACAAATAAACCTACCAGGATCATTTAGTATGGCTCAAGATCATGACTTGGAAGTGTACCACAATAATCTTCATTTAGTCTTAGAAGATGGTTCTATTGGTATAAGGGGTGCTCTTCATAAATATGATGGGACTGCCTTTACACAAATAAACCTACCAGGATCTTTTAGTATGGATCGAGATTATAAAATGGGTGTTTTCAATTGCAAACTTTATTTTGTTCTAGGAGATGGTTCTATTGGGATATATGGAGCGCTTTACGAATTTGATGATGTTTTACCAACCGTTATCACTCAAGATTTAACTATAGAACTTAATGCTAACGAGGAAGCTACAATCTCGGCTGTTCAGATCGATAATGGATCTGTAGACAACTGCAGTTTGGCCTCTCTAGTTTTAGATATAACAACCTTCAACAGTTCAAACTTAGGTGAAAACACCGTCACTTTGACTGTGACGGATGCTTCTGGTAATGAAGCCTCTGCAACAGCAATAGTATCTGTACAAAATAATGAAGCTCCAACTATCACTTGCCCAGAAGATATCACGACAACAGCAACAAACGCCGTTGTTAATTTTAATAATCCAACGGTGACGGACAATGTAACGAGTGTTTTTCCTCTTGTTTCACAAGGCATGACCTACATTGGCAGTAATGGTGGTAAAAACTTTTTTATCAGTGATCAAAGTTTTAGCGGGGCTAATGCCTTTGCTGATGCAGTGGATAGAGGCGGATTTGTAGCTACGATCAATGATGCGTCTCAAAATGCATTTATTGCAAATGCTTTACAAGCTAATAGTATTACTGAAGCTCACATCGGCTATTCTGATGCTGCTTCAGAAGGAAATTTTGTATGGCAAGACGGAAGTTCTTCAACCTACGAAAACTGGCAACCTGGCGAACCCAATAATACCGATGGTGGTGAAGATTACGTCACTATCTCTGCTGGAGGGAGCTGGAACGATGTTGGGGCCAGAGGAACTGGAAATGTAAGGTACATCCTTCAACTCGAGCAAACTGATGGTTTCTTTATCCAAACCAATGGTCTTGATTCTGGTAGCAGCTTCCCGATAGGAGTCACTACAAACACGTTTGAAGCTTTTGATGCTACTGGAAATAATTCGAGCTGTAGCTTTGATGTCACCGTAACTGATATCCCAACGGTGAGTACTCAAAATATAGATGTTGAATTAGATAGTTCCGGAAATGCAACTATAACTGCAGCAAGTATTGATGATGGAAGTTCTGCTATATCTGGTATATCAGACTTCAGTATAGATATTTCTACATTCGACTGTTCTAATCTTGGCGAGAATACAGTGACTTTAACTGTAACCAGTAATTCTGGTGAAACCGCAACAGGAACAGCAATAGTGACCGTAATAGATAATATAGCTCCAACAATAGTTTTACAAGATGTTACTGTGGAGATTAATGCAGAGGGCACGGTTAGTGTAGATGCTTCAGCATTTAATAATGGAAGTTTTGATAACTGTGGAGAGGTCACTTTTAACACAAATTTAGTTGAGATCTTGAGCTGTGGAAGTTTAGGACTAAACGAGGTTACCGTTACTGCTACAGATGCTTCAGGCAATCAATCTCAAAACACAGCGATATTAACTGTTGAAGATAATATAGCTCCTAGTGTTGTTACTCAAGCCTTTACTGTAGAATTGGATGCGTCTGGTTCAGGAACGATTACAACTGCTGATGTAGATAATGGTTCTGCAGATAATTGTAGTATAGATAACTTAGCTTTAGATGTCACTTCATTCGATTGCTCAAATCTTGGAGAAAATACAGTAACCTTAACAGTGACTGATGCTTCAGGAAACCAAGCTTCTGCTACAGCTATTGTCACTGTGGTTGATAATGTTTTACCCACTGTCGTTACCCAAGCCTTTACTGTAGAATTGGATGCGTCTGGTTCAGCAACAATCACAACTGCTGATGTAGATAATGGTTCTGCAGATAATTGTAGTATAGATAACTTAGCTTTAGATGTCACTACGTTTGATTGTTCTAACCTTGGTGAAAACACCGTGACCTTAACCGCTACGGATGCTTCAGGTAATGAAGCTTCTACTACAGCTATAGTAACTGTAGTTGATGTAAGTGGACCTGTTTTAGTTACTCAGGATATAACCGTCAACTTAGACGAAAATGGAAGTGTGAGCATACTACCAGGTGATGTGTTGAGTAGTGTTGAGGACAATTGTACTATTAGCCAGAACATTACTTTATCTTTAGACCAAGATACTTTTACTGCTATAGGTGTATATGAAGTCTCACTTACTTCTACAGATGCTTCTGGAAACAGTACATCAACTACCGCTGAAGTGACCGTAGATGACACACTTAGTATTGATGATAATGATTTGAACGTGGAAATCAAGCTTTACCCAAACCCAGCCTCTGATAATATTTACTTTGAAATCTCCAATGCTAAAATTCAAAGTATCAGTATTTACGATATCAATGGTAGACTGATAAAAACTAGTGATAACATTTCGATAAATATAAGTGAACTCTCTAGTGGTATTTATTTTGCTAAAGTAGAGGGTGAAAGAATGAAAACATTTAAAGTGTTAAGGTTTATAAAGAAATAAGATTTCATCCTTGATTTGAAAAAGGCTTCTCCGTTGGAGAGGCTTTTTTTATTATATTTCATCAGTAACTATTTTAGTATATCAAAAAAAAGATATTTCCGTAAATTATATTTTTTCTTCCTAAACCTATAATTCCTCATACTCCACCCTATCCAAAATCTCTATCACATCCGAATTGACTTTGGGACTAAACAAATCGGTGCTGACGGGATAGTAGTCAAGTTGATCTTCATCATACTTCATTTTTAAAAGATCTTCAATGTCATTCTGATCTAGAACATCATTCAGCCACTGACTCACCTGCTCCTCATTAAAAATAACAGGCTGCCGATTCTTTTTGTTGTGGATCCTGGCGAATAATGGTGACGCTTCCTGAGTAAGGATGGCAAAAGTGACTTTATTTTCTATTCGAGTGTAGATCCCAGCCAGAGATAAAAAATATTTGTCTTTTGGTTTAAATACAAACGGATACTTACTCCCTTTATGATCGTGGGGCTCAAAAAAAGCGGAAACTGGAATGATACAGCGTTTTGAAAAAATAGACTGTTTATACAGAAAATGATCGAAGGCTCTTTCAGATCTCGCATTGATGCCTCCTCCAAACTTAGCCGCTTCTTTGTAATAGTCTTTTAACTCTTCAACTTTCTTATGCTCAGGGGCTATGCCCCATGTGGCCGCAGCAAGTATGCTTGGCTTTTCTTGCGGAATGATCAACATTTGGGAATGAGTAAAACCAATGATATGATAATGTGGTTCATCAAAAGTTTCGCGTTGGTTCTCATCGCTGAGCTTTACGTTATACTGTTCTTCCAGTTTTTCAACCTTTTGAATTTGAGAAGTGTGGGCACACATAGACTTTAGATTTACAGTTTACGTTATAAGAATTTCAATAGTGGTCTATTAAAATTCAAACTCCCATTGCAAATATTGCAATGGGAGTTTGAAATGGGATAGTTTGTTATCCTATATTAATCATCGCTGTTTCGGCTTTTAGCCCAAATAGCGATTCCTGCAATAGTGATTAAGCTTCCTACAACTAAAGCTAAATTACCATCGCGCTGTACTTTTTTAGCTTTATTCAGCTGTTTAGAGCCTATGCCATTTTCCGCAATGTAATCCTCCAAGGCTGTAATTTTTCCTTCTAATTCTTCTTTAATCTTATTGGTAAATTCCATGATTGATAGTATTATATTTAATTATGACATTAATATAAAAGGATCATCCTTAAATTAAGGTTGATTTCTATGTTTTAGGAAAGCTTTGTGATACTTTTTGTAATTCTATTTGGCTATGCACAATGAAAATGTACTTTTATAAGTAGAAAAAAAAATAAAAAATGATTTCAGTTAATTTAAATCTGGAATTATAAAAGATAAAACCATTGAAAAAGTGGAAAAAATACATGATTGATAATTACATCAAAAACTTAAAGTTGTGCTGTCTTGATAAGCAACACGATTACAATTACATCAAACTGTTTGATTTTACTGAGGAAGAGCTTAAACTCATAAATTCTGAGGTTAAGCTTGAATCTATACTGGAAACTGATAAGCCTCTACTCTATCTCTTAGAATCTGGTCGAATAGATTTTGTTGTTTATATACTACACTCGAATTATCTAAAGTTTGATATAAATGAAACTGATCAAGACAAGACCTTATTTATCAGTTTTGTCGGTTATTATTTATCACAACCTCCAGAAGATTTTAAAGAAAATTACCTCGATTTTGAGGATAGAATTTTACTCCTATTTCGCAGAGGCTATGCCATCAAAAATGAAGATAAAGACTTCATCATAGCACAAAAACACATTTCTGATCCAAGACATTTAAAGCACCTGCTTTTTGCGAGTTATGCCTTAAAACTTAATAACCTAAAATTAATCTATGCGTTAAGGAACCATATGGATTTAATTACCTGCCTGGCCTGTTTAAAAAACGACATCAATATCGGAAATTATAAGACTTTAGATTTGCTCATAAAAGCAACGATCAGATGGAGTGATTATCAAAATGAGATAATCGATTACATTAAGAAAACTAGAAAAACACAATACGACTACTTAGCAAAAAAGCTGACCGAAGAGAGACGTAGCATCAGTGAAAAAATAACGGATCCCAACCTAAGAGTGGTTCTTAAAAGGTTATTTATTTAAAATATACTTTCATATATCACATTCTGGCTTATGATTTTCTAATAACAAAAAGCAAAACCTAACCTCAGAATAAAATCACCTTAATTAAGCTAAAAATTGGATGATTTAGTTCAACTTTGTATCTCAAAAGGGACAAGTTACTAGAAAATTGAGTGAATTATAAATTTTATTTTAATTGATAAACTGATTAATAGCTTATTAAAAAAAGTACAACTATGGTTTCATCAAAATGAATGTAGAATTTCATCATTTGGTTCTTTTTGTGCTCATGCAGCCCCCGTCAATGCTTAAATTTTAATTTCTTCTCGGAAATATGCAAAAAGTTGTACCTCCATATTTTGAAGCTATATCTATACTGATGTTTCTTGTTTCTGTATTGAAAAGTAGACTTGTAAAATAATTTAAAGATGAACAAGCCAGCATCTGATAAAATACCCAAAAAAGGAAAGAAAACTACAGAGTCGTTGCTATCTCTGATATATTATTTTGCTAAGGATTGGATGCGTCCGTCGCCAAAACATTCTGTTATACAACAGATTCTTCTTTTTATTTTAAAATTACCCGTTTTGATCTTGTTTCTGACCTTATCCCCGGTCATTTTTATATTCATGTTCATAACTCTAGTTATCGGGTTATGAGACAGGAAAGACCAATCATCATCCTAGTGGTGGTTTCAGGATTGCTTTTTTTGATCCATCAATACGTTCAATTGGTGATTCAACTTAACATAGCTTTTCTAGATAACTATTTAGATCCTGTAGTCCTTATGCCCCTCATATTATATGCCCTGCTTTGGGAACGCAGACTTATTTTACGCAATAGAAATTCAGTATTGTCTTACACCGATATACTTGGCTACTTTTTAATTATGGTGCTGATTGGAGAAGTCCTCTTTCCAGTTATCAGCAATACATTTACGGCAGACTATTGGGACATTCCTGCCTATGCATTTGGAACTCTATCTTATGTCTTAGCAAGGAAGGTTTCTAAGGTTAGAAAATTAAAAGATTACAAATCTTTACCTCGAGAATATTTATAAAATAAATGAGAAAAACATCAAAGCATTACCAGTGAAATTTATTCAAACGTATTATCTTCTTATTGAAAGCGTTTAATTTACAACTGAATTCACATTGATTTGCAGATGACTATGCTTATAAGTTTTCATTTTAGTACTTATAAAATTTAATTTGAAGAAAAGTCTGTTTTGAAAATACCTCAAGCTTTTATCTAAAAATCATATCTATTAAAGATATCATAAGCCGTAGTTATTGCTATAGATTAAATTAACTTTACGGTAAAAAGAAGTTGAAAGAAACCATCAAGCAACTCGAGTTGTTCTTCAAAAGTTCAAATTTTGATCGTGGAATTCGTGTTGGTATTGCACTTGCTCTTCCGTTTGCTATTCTCTACGCTTTAGGTTATTTTGAATTCGCTATACCCATTGTTCTGGGTGCTTTCTTAAATGCTCCAGGGGATATGCCGGGTAGTAGAAAGCGGAAGATTAATGCTATTTTAATCAGCACTGGTTTAACTATGCTGATTACTGCAATTATTTTATTTGCAAAGCCTTATCTGCCAGTTTTATTGATTGCAATGGGAGTAATTGCCTTTTTTGTATCTCTGCTTTCAGTTTATGGATTTAGAGCTTCTTTGGTCTCATTTTCGGGCTTACTAGCCATGGTTATCGCCTTTGCAGTAGATAAAACAAGCCTTACAGCAATTCTGATTCAAGTAGTATTTTTGGGTGTTGGAGGCTTATGGTATCTGGCAGTATCATTGTCTTTCCAGATTATTTTTCCAAAGAAAGACCAAAATCAATTATTATCTGATACGCTTCACTTAACAGGTGATTATTTAAAACTTCGTGCTAAGCTTCTCTCCACAACAAAAAAACGAGATCAGTATCTTAGGCAAAGTTTCGTCTTTCAAAATCAAATCAACGATAAACATGAGACCCTTCGCGAGGTATTGCTAAACGTGAGAAAGCGTTCTGGTCGCTCAAGATACGAAGAGAAGCAATTGTTGATTTTCCTATCGTCCATCAAGATTTTTGAGCTCATCGAAGCTGAGCAAATGAATTATGAGACCATCGATAAGACATTTAAGGGAAGGAAGGAATTTCTTAAACCAGCTAAGCAGCTTAATAATGTTATGGGGGACCATCTTATTCGCCTCTCGGAAGTATTGATGCAAAACGATCCTCTGCCAAGGAAAGATGAGTTGCTAACTGCCCTTGATAAGACAAACGACTCTATAAGAGATTACATTGATGAATTTAAGTTACCACAGGCCAGAGAAGGTGCATTGATTTTAAAAAATCTTTACGATTATCAGGAACAATTGCTTGAAGAAATAATGGCCATCAGGAGGACTATGGCAAATGTGAAAGAGGCTTCAAAAGTTTCTTTAAAAAGACAAGATGCCAGTCAATTTCTGACACTACATGAGTATAGATTGAATATGATTTTGCAAAACTTAAGTCTTGATTCTACGTTATTCAGACATTCTTTGAGGCTCAGCATTGCCATGTTATTTGCCTACAGCCTGGGTCTATTTTTTGAAATTCAAAATACCTATTGGATTTTACTTACTATCATAGTCATCATGCGTCCAAGTTATGGGTTGACCAAAGAACGCTCTAAAGATCGAATTATAGGCACCGTAATAGGAGCCGTGATTGCTGTAGGAATTGTTTTGCTAACTCAAAATCAAATTTTATATGCGGTTTTAGCTTTAATATCACTAGTTTTTGCTTTTGCGTTAATTCAACAAAACTATAAGTCAGCTGCTGCGCTTATAACGATTAGCATTGTCTTTGTGTATTCTTTTATAAATCCTGAAGCTTTAGAGGTGATTCAATTTAGAGTTTTAGATACACTTATAGGTGCTGTGATTGCTGTTGTAGCCAATTATAGCCTACTGCCAAGCTGGGAAGTTTTTAATCTGAAACAGGTCCTTATCAAAGCCTTAAAGGCTAATAAGGCATATCTTCATGCAACACAGGATTTGTATCAAGACCCAAGTAGTAAAACACTAGCTTACAATCTATCAAGAAAAGAAGCCTTTTTGGCTATCAGTCAACTCAATGCCGCTTTTCAAAGACTCACCCAAGATCCCAAATCAAAGCAAAAAGAATTTCAATTGATTTATGAAATGGTGACACTTCACCAGACATTGCTTTCTGCGATAGCTTCTATCGGTAACTTTATCGCTCAGCATCAAACCACACCTGCTTCAGTTGAGTTTAATGTACTGATCAAAAGGATTTCCAATACACTTCAAGGGGCGCTGGACATCCTGGAGCAAACCTCATCCCAAGACCCTATTGCCAAAGCCAAAGCTGACGAAGCTCAGGAAAAATTACTGAATGAGTATAAACGTTTAGCGCATTTAAGAGACGAAAACATTAAGCAAGGGAATGAAAAGCTGGATACTGAAACCTTACATGCCTTGCAGGAAGCCTATTTGATTTCAAATCATCTGGGGTGGTTGGTGTCATTATCAGATAACTTGAAACGCTCCACAAAAAAATATGATCAGACAATTTTACAGCTTGAATAAGAAAGAAATAAGCTATCGAATTTAAATTTTAAATTCAGATTGAAAGTTCTACTACCTCATTTAGTTTTGGAATACTGACCTCCCAGGAATACGTATCTTGAATTTTTACTTTAAGCGTTTGTAAGGCCGTAGGCTCTCCGTGAACTAAAAATGTGTGTCGAGGCCGTTCTTTAATTTCGCTGATCCACTCCAAAATCCCTTTTTGATCGGCATGAGCAGATAAGGTTTCTATATGGTGAACTTCAGCCTTGACCGCATCTTGACCGCATAATATTTTCCATAGAATTTTAATTCATGTGCCCCTTCTAATAATTGTCTGCCCCTTGTTCCCTCAGCTTGGTAACCTACCAGCAGTATATTGGTGTTGGACTTATCAACAAGTTGCTTGAGATACGTTAAAACTCTTCCACCCGTTACCATACCACTTCCTGCAATCACTATTTTCGGTCTTGGATCATCAATAGTCTCCCAGGTCTCTTTGTAAGAAGTAATAATCTTCATGCGATCTGTCATTGCTGAAAATTCTTCAAGTGAAATTTTATGCCATTCCGGAAATCGTTCAAATACGCCTAGCACATTATTTCCCATTGGACTATCTATAAAAATTGGGATATTTGGAATCTTGTGCCTATTGTAAAGTTTGGATAAAAGAAACATAAGGGTTTGCAGTCGTTCTACTGCAAAAGAGGGAATGATTAAAGTTCCTCTATTATAAATCGTCTTATTGATGAGTTCGATAAGTTTTTCAGAAACACTATCTTTTGGATGAAGTTTATTACCATAGGTGCTTTCCAGAAACAAATAGTCTGCATATTGTGGACGTTCCGGAGACCTTAGCAATAGGTCCTTCTGTCTTCCAACATCTCCGGAAAAGACAAAAATCTTTTCAAAAACTTTAATCTCTATAAAAGTGGCGCCTATGATATGACCATTATATTTAAATCGATAAAAAATATCTTTTGAGAGTTTTCGCCATTCATCCTCTTCAGCTGGACTAAACATCTTAAGTGTTTTTTCCACATCTTGTATCGTATAAAATGGTAAAGCTGGAGAATGTTTACTATAATTTTCAGTATTAGCAAGCTCTGCCTCTTCCTCGCTAATTTTAGCACTATCCAAAAGAATTATTTTGGCAATCTCTAAAGTTGGAAGTGTTCCTATAATTTTACCTTGGAAGCCTTGTTTCACCAAACGAGGTAAGTATCCAGTATGGTCTAAATGTCCATGGGTGAGTAAGACAAAATCAATTTTTGAACTTGGAAATGCCAGGTCCTTCCAGTTTTGTTCTCTTAAGGACTTCATCCCTTGAAACATTCCACAATCGACTAAAATATTAAGACTTGAGGTCTCAATTAGAAACTTGGATCCTGTGACAGTTTCGGCACCACCGAGGAAATGTAGTTTTACAGATTTCATTTTGATTTATTTTTACAAAGGCTTGAAATTTCGTTGAGTATTTTGGCTTTCCTAACTTCTGAAATCCCTAAATGATCCAAATAGAAGCTATCATTCAAGAGTTGGCGACAAAGCACAATATCTCTGCTAAGTAAGAACTGTTTTTCTCTGCTGGATAATAAAGTCGAGACAGTTATGGGGTATAATCCTAATCTATCAATTCGATCCTTTAATGCGTTCTCTTTAGGGTAATCCCAACTTAGTAGATAAAGTCCCACACAATTGCCATAAGTGATAGCATCTAGTGTAAAACGTGTATTGGTCACTACCCAGGCTTCATTAGGTCTTTCCTCACTATCAACATCTCTAGCAATGATATCTCGATACCTGGAATGGATATATAATGGGATTTTTACATTACAAGTGGAAGCCTTGTCATTATGAAATTTACACTCTGCCAGTATTCGATGCTCGTCTTTACGAGCAATTACATCTACCTCATGAGATACACATTTCCCCTTTAATATTTGTCCTACTTTCACTTCATAACCACTATACTTCATTAATTCTCCAATAAATTTTTCAAAAGGAAAACCAGTGGGTCCCAATTCATATATCGCTTTTTTGAGCTTGTATTTAGAAGCATAAATGGGCTTGCTTTTTTTTAATAAGGCAAAGGCTCTATTGTAAATTTCCTTGGTAGAAATACCCTGATACAGCTCATCTCTTACACTATTGAGCACGCGATCTACTGTAGGTTTATCGGCACCACTACGGAATAAGCTATTTCGCAATTTTGAAAGCGAAAAATCAGCTTTCTCCCCAGAGGACTTAACGACTTGAAAGTTTTTCTTTGACATGCTATAAATGTATTAAAACCCTATTTCAAAAAGTATGACAATTGTCAACTTTCTGAAAATCATGTGATTAATACTTTGAAGTGATAAAATTGATCACAGCATATTATCAATCTTAAGTTTTCGATTTAACCTATTAAATTTTATTGCAAAGGCTTGTATGAATTTCAATTTATTAGTTTCAAGTATTTTCAAAACTAAATACTATAAAATTGTAGATAATCGACTCTTATTTTTAAATCAAAATGAATGGTATAAAGAAACATTCAACTTTTTAAGACAATCACCAAATGTTATTTCAACTAAATCTTATATTCGGAGTTGTTATTCATAAAAGATTCGACTTCTAAAAATAAAAACCATGAAAACCCTTTTTGCTCTCCTCATTCTATTTGTAAGCATTTCATCTACAGCTCAAGACTTTGAAACCTTAAAGGATAAAGAAGAACTCACTAAACAGGAAGGTTACTTCAACTTTTGGTATTCTGAAAAAGAAGATAAGATTTATTTAAAAGTGGATCAACTCGACCAAGAGTTTATTTATGTGCATTCGTTAACCAGTGGTTTGGGCTCCAACGATATTGGATTGGATAGAGGTCAATTGGGCGGTACAGCCATTGTCAAGTTTCAACGCGCCGGAAACAAACTCCTACTCCTGCAACCCAATCAGGATTACAGAGCTATCACAGATAATGAATCAGAAAGCCGAAGTGTAGAGCAGGCTTTTGCCAAATCGGTTTTATTTGGCTTTGAGATTAAAGACGAAAGCGAAGGAGCTTTTCTTATCGATTTCACGCCTTTTTTAATGCAGGATGCTCATGGTGTCGCCAGACGATTGAAACAACAAAGACAAGGGACTTATAAATTAGATAAAACCAAAAGTGCCCTGGCTATGCAGCGCACCAAAGCATTTCCTAAAAATTCAGAATTTGAAGCTTTATTAACCTTTACAGGTGAACCTGAGGGCAGAAATATTCGCTCTGTAGCTCCGGACGCTTCCAACCTGAGTGTAATTCAGCATCATAGTTTTGTAGAATTGCCAGATGAGGATTATGATAAAAGAGAATTTGACCCTAGAAGTGGTGCTAACTTTATTTCGTATCAGGATTATTCAACACCCATTTACGAGCCGTTAACCAAACGTTTCATCACGCGTCATCGCTTAGAAAAAAAGAATCCCGATGCTGAAGTTAGCGAAGCCAAAGAACCTATTATCTATTATCTGGACCCAGGAGCTCCAGAACCAGTAAAGTCAGCTTTGCTAGATGGAGCCAGATGGTGGAACCAAGCTTTTGAAGCCATTGGATACAAAAATGCTTTTCAGGTTGAGATGCTTCCCGAAGAAGCAGATCCTATGGACTTGCGCTACAACATGATCCAATGGGTACACCGCTCTACTCGTGGGTGGAGTTATGGCGCCAGCGTAAGAGACCCGAGAACAGGCGAAATTTTAAAAGGTCACGTGAGTTTAGGCAGCTTAAGGATTCGCCAGGATTTTATGATTGCTCAGGCTTTAATGAATCAACCTTTTAAAACTTCAGATGATAATTACGAGCCTATGTTAGAAATGGCTTTGGCACGAATCCGACAATTATCGGCCCACGAAGTAGGACACACCCTTGGGTTTGCCCATAACTTTGCGGCTAGTGCAAATGGGATGACAAGCGTAATGGATTATCCTCACCCTAACTTAAAACTAAAAAATAATCAAATCGATTTCTCCGAAGCTTATGACACCAACATAGGTGAATGGGATAAAGTCACTGTAGCTTATACTTATGGGGAAGGCGATGATTCTCAAACAGAAAAACAATATTTAGATGCTGTTTTAAAACAAGCTGAAACCGATGGTTTTCAATTCATTAGCGATTCAGATGCACGTCCTCAAGGCGGAGCGCATGCCTATGCGCATTTATGGGATAATGGTGAAAATGCCACAGAAGAACTAAATCGGGTTTTGGAACTTAGGAATTCTGCTATCTCATATTTTTCATTGGATAATATACAAACCGGTGAGGCTTATTCAGTTTTAGAAGATGTGTTTGTCCCTTTGTATTTCTTTCATCGCTATCAAACTGAGGCTACAGCAAAACTAATAGGCGGTTTAGATTATAATTATGCTACCAAAGGAAGCAATTTAAAACCTGTAGAAGTCCTTTCAACATCAGATCAGAAAAAGGCGCTCGAAGCCATCTTAAAAACGCTGGATGCTCAGACTTTGGCCATCCCAGAGCAAATTTTATCCTTATTTCCTCCACGGGCCTTTGGATTTTCCAGAAGTCGCGAATCTTTCAAAAGCAATACGGGCGTGAGTTTCGATGCTTTAGGCGCAGCTGCTACTGCCAGTGACATGAGCTTAGGTTTGTTGCTGCACCCAGAACGCGCTAACCGGTTGATTCAACAAAAATCTTTAGATAAGTCCAATTTGAGTTTAGAAAAAGTGTTAGAGGAATTGGTAAAAAACACCTTTGAAAAACAGCAAAAATCCAGTTATCAAACTGAAGTCCAAAATACCATCAACTTCAATGTCTTAAAACATCTGATGAACTTATCCGCCAGTCAACAAAGCATCCCACAAACCAAAGCACTGGCAAACGCTACTTTAAATCAATTAAAAATTCGCTTTATTAAGGATAACACCTCCTTATCCAGAGAAATGTATTACCGCATAGAGCAATTTATGGAAGAGCCAGAAAAATTTGAAGTCATCCCCTCTCCTTCCATTCCCGATGGTAGTCCGATTGGGAATTTCCAATGTTTAAACGAATGAATGCAGGAGTTTTTTTTAAACTGAATTTGCCCTAGATGGCTTTAAGATTTTACAATACATTGCTTAAAACTTAAAAGATCTCTTAATCATCCAGTTTGGTGAGGAAAACTACTGAAGGTGGAAAGAAAGATTTTAAATCACGGGTAAATCAAAATTAGGATTCAGAAAAATAAAATCTAAAATAATGAGTTTATGACTAAACTTAAGTCATGAAAAAAATCATCATACTATTTTTAGTACTGATTTGCCTTCCATTTTCGATTTCAGCACAAAGTATTGATCTTAAACCTTCCAAATTAGAATCCATATTATGCAAGCAATGGACCATTGAATTTGCTAAAATGGGTGACATAGAACTTACAGAAGTCCCTGACACACTAGATTTCAACCTGAAATTCAACTCAAATGGCACCTATGAAGTCAAATCCTCAAACGATGACAACAGCAGCGGAACCTGGGCTTATGATAAAGACAAAGGAACTGTAGAGCTCGAAGCTGCGGGAAATGTAAAATTTACGATCAAATCGATTTCGAAAGATAAGCTTATCATCAACCTGGACTTAGGGGAAGATGCACCTCTAGGATTATCCAATCTTGAATTGCACTTTAAGCCCTCTTAAGTAATCTGGATTTTTTCTGACTTAAATAATCCTCGCTCGATTTTAAAAATAGCGTAAACCTTACTTTTAGTCTTTCAAATTGTCAAAATAAAAGCTCTTGATATAAGAAAAGCAACAGAATTAATCCTGTTGCTTTTTTAGTATTAATCCTCTACTCTATTAAGATTAACTCTCCTGTTTTTCAGTTTCAGCAGATGCTATCACATTGAATTTTTCTAGTTGTTCTTCTTCTCCAGTAAAGTATGGGAAGACATCCAAAATTGGGGATTCTGTAATCGAAGGAATCGAATAATCGCCAGTAGTTCCTTCCAGTGCCTGATTGGTATTTTCGAAGGCTTCTTTAACATCATTGGCCTGAACCAGCAAATAGATATTTGTTTTTCTCTCTTTTCCGCTTTCTTCATCCAGGGCGATAAGGGAAACTTTGGATTTGAACCAGCGATCTGAATTTTCAAACGGATGCACTTCAGAAAAATTAGCCACTTTTATGTTCATGATTCGGAATTCCTCTTCAGTAAGAGTTTTCATCTCTTCATTGATTCTAGCTTCAGCTTCAGTGAAAGATACCGCGTCTAGCAGATAGGTATCCGTGCTTATTTTCTTTTCTCCAGTGTCCTGTGTTTTTCTGTATTTCACCTTACATTCAAACCAAATTACGCTCATATCATTGTTTTATTAAGAGCGTCAAAAATAGGTTTTTTGTTCAGCCTCAGAACTAAAGAAAAGGCTAGATATTCAAAATTTCTTATCCATTTTTATAACCTATTAGCTCTCAATAATTAGCGATTTTAGGATTCAGAAACTTTAACTATTGGAAGAAATATTCAGATATGATCTAGTTGTCTGTAAGCCATCATATCATTTTTGGAAGGATCAACTCAGAAATAATTTAAAAGGCTATTTTTATAAATGATTTCAGTAATAAAGTCAGAAGAAATTATCATCAATTCACAGCATGTTTTACAGATATAAAAAGGGAAGAGGCTTTACTTATCAGGATGAGAAAGGAAAAACTGTTGGTGATAAGAAATTACGAAAGTGGTTTGAATCCCTTGTTATTCCTCCAGCCTGGACCGAAGTACAGATTTCTGAAAATAAAAGCGCAGACTTACTTGCGACTGGTCGCGATGCTAAGGAACGCAAACAATACATTTATCATCCTAATTACAGAGCTAGAAGAGAAGCCCGGAAGTTTAACAGGATCGTCGCTTTTGCGGATCAGCTGGAACATATGAGACGTGTAACTGGCCAGCATCTTCGTCATGAGGAAAATACCAGAAACCGTGTAATGGCGACACTGGTAAGACTTCTCGAAACCGCTTTTTTCCGACCTGGAAGTGAAGCCTACTCAAATGAAAACCATAGCTATGGCCTTACTACTCTTCGCAGTAAACACCTAACTGCCGACCAAGATAAAGTGATCTTCTCGTATAACGGAAAATCTGGTAAACGGCAGCAAAAGGAAATTGAAAATGAGAAACTGGTTAGGGTCATCACAGAACTGGACAATATTCCAGGCTACGAAATTTTTAAATATTACGATGAAAGCGGCCAAAAGGTAAACGTGAAGAGTGATGACCTCAATGCCTACATAAGAGAGCATATGGGTGAAGATTTTTCTGCCAAAGACTTTAGAACCTGGTCTGGCAGTATGATTGCGGCTATCGCTTTAAACGAACTTGGAGCAGTAAGTAAAAACGATCAAAAATTACTGGATGAGAACATACGCAAAGCAGTCATTCGTGTGTCGGAAAAATTGGGGAATACGCCGGCTGTTGCGAGAGATTCTTATATAGACCCCAGGATAATCGATGAATATATCGAGGGCAAAACCTTGAATTATTTCAAAAATGAAATCGATAAGTTGCTGGATTCTGTGGAAAGCCTCTCCAGAGAGGAAGTAGGAGTTTTATATCTACTCAAAAACGAACTAGATTAATGCATAAACCCACATCTAATGCAAAGAAAAACGTCTTGAAAAAAAAATGAATTAGCATAAACGCGTAATTTTAAAATCAACAGACCTGTTAAATTAATACCTAACAATGAAAAATACTTAACTCTATTATTTATCCATTTTGGCACCACTTATATTCATTATCTGGTTAATTAAAATAAACATAATAAGTTCTTTAGTTTTTGTTGTGCTCTTAGTTGTGTATGCTTTTATCTTTAGACCTTACGTTGACGATAAACGCCTTGCAGAAAAAATATAATTCAAGAAAAAGACATCTGGAAAATCAATCACATGAGTAATTCTTTTAAATATTTTAAAGAACTTTACCTCAAGTAAAATTATTTCCTCTTATAATAAAACCTATGAAAATTGCCGTTTTTAGTTCAAAACCTTACGATCGCCGCTACTTCGAAACCTATAATAAAGATTACAACTACGAACTATCGTTTTTTGACACTAATCTCAATGCGCAAACCTCCAATCTTACACAGGACTTTGATGTGGTCTGCGTATTCGTCAACGATCAACTCGGTAAGGAAGTCATAAAGGCATTGGCTAACAATGGTGTAAAATTAATTGCCCTGCGTTGTGCCGGGTTTAATAATGTAGATCTGGAGGCAGCAGAGCAATACGGGATAAAAGTCACACGAGTTCCTGCTTACTCTCCACAAGCGGTAGCAGAACACGCCCTGGCACTTATATTGACACTCAATCGCAAAACCCATAAAGCCTATAACCGCGTCAAAGAAGGTAACTTTTCACTGGATAACCTTATCGGTTTTAATGTCTACAACAAAACCGTTGGCGTTATAGGAACAGGAAAAATTGGACAAGCCTTTTGCAAAATTATGCTGGGACTAGGTTGTAAAGTTTTGGCCTATGATGTTGCTCCACAAGGCGCGTTGGAAGAGGCAGGAGTCACTTACGTTACTCTGGAAGAACTTTACAAAGGCTCAGATATTATCTCACTTCACTGTCCACTATTGCCTGCTACTCAACACTTGATCAACGATAAAAGTATCGCTCAGATGAAAACTCAGGTGATGATTATCAATACCAGCCGCGGCGGATTGATCAACACAGAGGACGTGATCAAAAATCTAAAAGACAGGAAAGTTGGCTATCTTGGCATCGATGTCTATGAACAGGAAGAAGATGTATTTTTTGAAGACAAGTCCGAGCAAATTATAGAGGACGACGCCTTATTGAAGTTAATAAGCTTTCCAAACGTCTTAATCACTTCACATCAGGCTTTTTTGACTAGCGAAGCACTTACTGAGATTTCAAAAACCGTATTTCAAAACATCTATGAATTTGTGAATAACCAATCGCTCACCAATGAAGTGAAGCAATAATACATCTCAATTTTTTAAACTGAATTTGCCACTGCTGATTTTCAGAATATAAGATACATTGCTTTATGCAAAACTTAAACTTAAAATACACAGTCGGCTATGATGAATTACTGAAGGTTTTGAGGTTATAGTTAAAATAAATCTTTAATTTTATATTCACAAAATATTTTTATATAAATGTAAAATGAATAAAAGGACAAAAAGAATAGTCATTGCATTTTTAGTCAGTGGTAGTGTCTTCGCTGGAATTATGGCGGGCTTTGATTATTTTGAGGGATTAGAGTTTAGAGCTCAAAGATTCTTTTTCAACTTCTTTTTCATGGGAGGTTTCTTAAGTTTTATAATGAATAATAGTCTTAAACATAAAAAGACCAAAAATGAAAACACTGCTCAATAGTAAAGTTCTTTCAAACCTCCTATGGATGGTGTTTGGAACTATGAGTGTTTTAATTTATTACCCAAAACAGGAATATTGGATTGCTGGACTTATGGCAATAATTGCAACGCTTTATGCAATCAAATTAGTAAAATCTATCAAAATAAATGCGGAGGATACACTTTGATAAAATATCTGGAGATTGGGTTAGAATAGCATTGTTGATAATTTCAGCTATATTTATTTTTGCTGGATACGGGGTGATTTTTGAGTATGAGAATAGTCTTTTATCCGCTTTGGGGTTCTTGATACAAATTGTTTTATTCAGCAAAATCTTCTGGTACAAAAATCATGTGCAATGGAACCAAAAAGGAATTGTTATTAAAACCAATCTAATAAAAAGCAAAAACATCAGTTTTGAGGATATAGAAACTATTATTGCTGAGCAGGAATCCATCATTATCGAGTTACTTCATAAAACCGATAAAAAGATAAATCTTAAGGATATCCACGATGACGATAAAAATCGGCTGATCAGAATTTTGGTTGAACATTCAAATGCAAAGTATATAGACGAGCGTTCCAATGCGCAAATGCTTGAAAATTCTAAACTAATAAAATAATGAACAAAACAATATTCGATATCGTTTTCATAATACTAGCCGCTGGATTTCTTATACTTTGGGCAGAGTATGGCGAAGCGGAGACCTATTTAGCATTTTCATTTATTCCTCTTTTAGTAGCCTATCAACTTGGAAAATATTCAGAAAAAAGATCCAGTTAATAATTATCACGAATCTTAGCTCTTGCAGGACTTTTCGCAATTTATAGCTAATCTATTTGAAGCTACTACCAGACTCTTTCGACTTAACTGATAGTAATTAAATTTGTTTTATTCAATTCTTTGAAAACCTCTATTATTACAATTCTTTTGAAAATTCTAAAGATTTTATCAAACTGTTTCATTAAATAAATTTTTAATTTCATTAATTTTATAGGCATAATTTTATAGCATGATCTATCACAAATCAATATTTTATTCTATTCTATTTTTTTTGATAGTTTCCTGCAGTGATGACGATAAGGTCTGTAAGTACAACTTGATAGACACCATAAGCTTAGAAGAACAATATAGGTGCTCAAACACCAAATTTAATATGGACATTGATTTGTCAAACGAATTCAAAGTCATCACCAATCAATCTGATTTTGACCAGCAAGTTTCCGGAGATTGCCAACCTGAAATTGATTTTGAAACTTACGACTTAGTCATCGGCAAAGCAGAGCTGCCAAGTGGTAATGATTCCATTGCTTATCAATATATTGATAATTGCAAAGCCAATACATTTGTATTAAAAGTTACTTTTAGTCAAAACGAAACCTTTATAGCTCAGAATTTAACTTATCATCAACTGGTGCCAAAATTAAGGGGGAATGCCCTTATCGATGTACAAATCGTACTGGATTGAGCGTTACTCAATGGAAGGCCAGTAGTTTCCACAATTTGATTTTTTGATCTGGAAGCCAATCAGTAAGAAAATGTCAGCATCAAAAAAAACACATTTTCATAAAACCTGGTTAATTGACTGTAAAATATACACCGAAGAATTTCCAAAACTAAATGATTTTATAAATCAAAGTAAAGGCAAAGACATCTTATTTAATAGCTTGGCCTTAGACACAAAGGCTCAGCTTGAAAAGTTTCTTCAAGACACGATATTTGAATATAAAGTCATTCCAAATCTGACTGACTTTATCAATCATACATTTCAAATTCAAATTTATCCAAAGCACTACTAATTAAATAAGCAAGTAATCCTACAAAAAGTGGATAGTCAAAGTTTAAGAACTATTGAGTATTAAATGTCAACTAAACATTAAATCAATTAACCATAGGATCCTTTCCCGGAAATTAAATTTTATGTTGACTGCTTAAGGATTTTAGATCCGAAATTAGAAAAGTATAAATTTAGAATCACTAATTTTACTCGCTAAAATAAATACTGAAATAGGATTTAAATTAATAGAAAGTCCTTAAAACAAATAATTTCATGAAATTATCCTTTCAAAAGTCATTTTTTACCATGGCTTTCATCGCCACTTTTATTGCTTTCCTAGTGATAGCTAAATCAATTTTAGTTCCTCTCGGAATAGCATTGATTTTAGCCTTTATTTTATATCCAGTGCATAAAAAATTGATAGGTTGGGGATTGGGAAATATCTTATCTGGATTTATATCAATTTTAGTACTAGCATTGGTAATTGGTGGTGGACTCACTTTTTTCTCAGCAGAAATCATAGCATTATCCGATGAGATTAATAATTTTGGTTCTAAACTTTCCAACCTTTACACCGACATCATTATTTACATCAATAAAAATGTAACTTTAGTAGATCAACTCAATGAAGATGAACTTCTTAATGATTTAACAACCTGGTTGAAAAATTCTGCTGGAGCAGTTCTGGGAGGAACTTTTAGTAGCACCGCCAATTTTTTAACCGGATTGATTACTATGTTTATTTACCTGTTTTTGTTTCTGATCTATAACAAAGGTTTAGTAAAAGCATTTATGAAATTCTCTCCAGCGGATAAAAAAAATCAGTTTTTCAACATGTTAAAAGGTGTACAGCAGGTTGGTCAAAAATATTTATCTGGCATGCTGATCTTGATTTTAATTTTGGGCACACTCAACAGTATTGGCCTTTGGATTATTGGAATAGACAGCCCTTTTTTATTTGGTTTTTTGGCAGCATCTTTATCTATCATTCCTTACATAGGTACAACTCTGGGTGCAACAATCCCAGTATTGTATGCTTTCATGTCCAATGATCAATTATGGGTTCCGCTAGCAGTAGCTATTTTATTCTGGTTTGTTCAATTACTAGAAGGTAACTTCTTGAATCCTAAAATTGTGGGAAGTAGTGTCAATGTAAATGCCTTTGCTGCCATTCTAAGTCTGATTATTGGAGCAAGCGTTTGGGGAGTAGCTGGCATGGTATTGTTCTTACCTTTTGCAGCCATGCTAAAAGTGGTATGCAAAGAATATGAACAGTTACAAGCACTTGGCTTATTAATTGGAAACGACAATTTTGTAGAAAAGAAAAATAATAAGAAAAATATTTTTAAACGATTAAAAGAAAAATTAGTCAATAAAAATCAATAACAATTCCTGTGAAAATTAAACCCGTAAGCCTTCAAGAAAAATTTAATTCCTTTTCAGATTTTTGGAATCCCAAAATCGTAGGAGAACTCAATGAGCAACACGTCAAAATTGCAAAATTCAAAGATGAGTTTATCAGTCATCAACACGATCATGAAGATGAGTTATTTCTGGTCATAGAAGGGCAAATCACGATGGAAATCGAGAATGAAACTCACGAAATTAACGCTGGAGAGTTTATTATTGTTCCCAGAGGAACTCCACATAAACCATCGGCTGTAGGTGAAGCCAAAGTCTTGATGTTTGAGCCTAAATCTAACTTGAATACCGGTAATACTGAAAATGAATTAACAGTCAAAAAACTAGATAAAATTTAAACATCCTTAAGTTATGAAAAACATATTCCTTGTTCTTTTACTTGCTGTAGCTCTTTCCGCTCAATCTCAAAATCCGTTGGACCTCATCAATGCGGGAAACGCCATTGCAAAGGATACAGATCCTATTCCATTAGAAAAACGCTGGTTTTCACATATTGATATGAGCTTTGCAATTGCAAATTCAATTGAATATAGTTACAAACGACTTGATGAAAATAATAGAATCGTAAGTGGAAGTCAGGAAGAATTGGTGAATAAAGTTGGATATGATATCCTGTATAGTTACAGCTATCCTATTTTCAAGAAGTTTACTTTAGGAGGAGTTGGTGGTCTTCAGCACCAGGTTCAGCAAAGTATTACAGCCCTTAAAGCTGGAGCCATCATGAGATATCATTTTGTAGATTATGAAAGTGTAAATCTCAATTTTATGCTTGCTGGAAATATTGCCTTGAATGAAAAAATAGATAGTAATTTTGCCAACCTTCGCCTCGGACTTCAATTCCCGATTACAACTATAGACGGTTTCATTATAAATTTGAATGTGTTTGGAGATTTTAACGATTTCATTTTTAATGAAAGCATTTTGGAAGGCGTCAATGATGATCCTATGAGAATTCTTTATCGCTCATATGGATTTAGTTTGGGAATTCAATTCTAAACGTCCAGCTGGTTGTTATCATAAAACTTTAAAAAGAATAGTTTTATTACTGTTTAAGGCAGAATTAAAATGTTTAATAATACTTCTAAAAAACCAATTTTTATCATATTTCATTAAAGTTTTAGTGTCTAACTTAGAGTTTTTTCAATTTCAAATCTTGTCAAAGGAAATTCTTTATGAAAAAATCAAACCTGGATACTCATCTAGTTCTTCATATCAAGAACTTCATACAGAAAAAAACTTCAGTCGGGTTTCTGCTTATCGCTTCTGCTTTTTTAGCATTAATCATTGCCAACTCACCATTGTCGGATCACTATCATAATTTCTGTAAAAATCATCTATACATAGGATTTGACGATTTCGTCATTAAGAAGATCCTTCTGCATTGGATAAATGATGGGTTAATGTCAATTTTCTTTTTTCTGATAGGTCTAGAGCTAAAACGAGAGTTTTTGCACGGTCAGCTCACAAGCTTCAAAAAAGCAATTTTACCTGTCTCTGCGGCCATTGGCGGGATGCTTGTACCTGCCTTGATATATTTTAGCTTCGCACAAAATACAGATGCTGTGGCAGGATGGGGAATTCCTATGGCCACAGATATAGCTTTTGCACTCGGAGTGATCTACCTTTTGGGAGATAAAGTACCTATTTCACTTAAAATATTTTTGACTGCTATTGCCATCGTCGATGATCTTGGAGCAGTTTTAGTCATTGCTTTTTTCTACACGTCAGACATATCCATGCTTAACCTTGCATTAGGTGGTGGATTTCTATTAATCCTTTTTTTAGCAAACAAGTTGGGCGTCCGAAATACAATTTTCTATGCCATATTTGGAATTGGTGGTCTATGGCTTGCCGTTTTACTCTCTGGGGTACATGCTACAATTGCAGCTGTTTTAGCAGCCTTCACAATTCCCTCAAATGAAAGGATAAGTTCCAAACTTTTTTTAAGGAAAGCCAGTCAATTGTCTTACAAAATCAAAACGGTTTTCAAAGAAAAAGAACACGAAGTGGATATTGCAGAAAACATTGAAAAGTTCTCCATGCTATCAGATGATGCCACTGCACCTCTACACAGGCTTGAGAAAACCTTGAGTCCTTTTGTCAACTTTATTGTTCTGCCTCTTTTTGCTTTTGCAAACGCAGGAGTAACAATAAATCAGGAGGCGTTCACTAACTTTTTTAATCCGGTAACTCTGGGAGTGATATGTGGACTGCTTGCAGGAAAAGTAATTGGAATAATGTTGCTGACCAAACTGATGGTGTTTTTCAAAATAAGTTTTCTCCCTGAAGGAGTAACATTCAAACATGTTTTTGGCATCGGGATTTTAGCATCTATCGGGTTTACAATGTCAATTTTTATAACAGAGTTAGCCTTCGAAAATGAACTTTATAAAACTCAAGCCAAAATAGGAATACTCACAGCTTCAATTATAGCTGGAATCATAGGTTATTTCTACCTCAAACATATTGGAAAAGAAAAGGTAGCTTGATAAAACTTGTCTATTCTGAATTTGATAAAGTTAACTTTAAGCTGGTGAGTAAAGCTTAGTATTTATTCTATAATTATGCGGATGCTTTGATTCAACCTCATTTATAATAATTTCAACTCATTGGATATTTAGAATATAAACTTTGATTAAAATCAATTTAAGAGCCCTTTCAACAATCAACGTAAAAGTTCATGATTAATAAATAAAACCCTTAAGATGAATTACGCAGCAACATACCCCAAACCGCTACATTGAAATTTCCAAATAGATACTTCAGACTTTGAATTAAACGCTTATATTTAAATATTAAATTGATTATTGTACACATTTCTAAAACTCAATTACAGATTTTATCAAAGGTTATATTCGCGATCATTTTCGCCATAATATGGTTTGTAATTAATTATTTATTTGATGATTTGAATACACCAGACACAGCGATCACCATTATAGAGTCAACAAGAATTATCAGGATTATTATTCTACCACTCCGGAACTGCCTTATGGATATCCCACAAGCATCCTGATTGCATTTTTCTACCGCTTTGGGTCGCACTCATGAATCCAAGAGTTCCTCAAGACATGAAAGCATTAGCAAAAGATCAGCTGAAGCAGGTTGAATAATAGTTTTTCTTCTTTTCTCTGCTGAATTTATCACGCGTTCACTTAATTATCTAGTTGGCGGTAGTAGTATCGCCTAAACCCAATCTGAATCTTCCAAAGTAAAGATTTCGCTAATTTCGACTTCAAAAATTTGAGCTAATTTTAAAGTTAAAACAGTGGAAGGAACATATTTCCCTAATTCCATTGCATTAATTGTTTGCCTACTAACTTTTGCCAATTTTGCTAATTCAGCTTGAGTAATATTCTTTTTGGCTCTTTCGACTTTTATACTATTCTTCATGATAAGCTGATATTTTTAGCTTGGAAATTTGCCAGTTAAATCTAATTATGAAAAATAATAAGACAGTAAACATATTGAATATCATGACCCATAAAAACGAAAAATCATAAATAAGTAAAAACGAAAATATAAGAATTCCGTAATTAAAATAAACTGCCCAAACCAAGGACTCTAATCTAATTTTGGAAATATATTCATCTTCTACATTTTCTTTAGAAAAAGCGACCAGTAAAGAACTGATAATAATTAAAATTCCAAGAATCTCGTTAAGGATATTATTACTGACCGTTCCAAAAAGTTGTTTCTCGTCAGAAAGTGAGAATTTGTCGATAAAAATGGCAGGAACATTGAAATCTAAAAAGGTTGGCTCATAATTATAAATAAGTGTAACTAAACCAATTATTGCGGATGGAATAAGTATAATCCAACCGATTTTTTTAAACTCATTGGGAAATAAAAAATTTAGTTTCATAATAAACAGATTTAATTTTTAATAAATGTAAAGCAAATAAAACTATTAGACAAATAAACTTTACATTTAGTAAAACAAATATTACTAAATCTGAAGGTCTGAAGGTCTAAAGCGAACTAAAACAAAAAAGACCAGAAGTATAAACTCCTAGTCTTTTCTAAAATCAAAATCAGAAGAAATTCTACTCCTCCAGATCTCTGTTTTTAACGTATTTCTCTAGCCATTGATCTTGTTCCCACAACATGTGCATGATGCTTTCCTTGGCGGCATAGCCATGGCTTTCTTTTGGCAACATCACCAATCTCGCAGGAGCTCCAAGACCCTTGAGGGCATTGAAATAACGCTCGCTTTGCATAGGATAAGTTCCAGAATTATTATCGGCTTGACCGTGAATCAATAACAAGGGCGTCTTCATTTTGTGTGCATTCATAAATGGCGACATGGTGTTGTATAAACTTGGAGCTTCCCAATAGTTACGCTCTTCGGACTGAAATCCAAACGGCGTTAAGGTTCTGTTGTAAGCACCGCTACGAGCAATTCCTGCTGCAAACAAATCGGAATGTGATAACAAATTGGCAGTCATAAAGGCTCCGTAGCTATGTCCGCCAACAGCCACTTTATTTCTATCGATATATCCCATTTCATCCACAGCATCAATAGCTGCTTTTGCATTACCTACCAACTGTTCTACAAAAGTGTCGTTGGGTTGATCATCACCAGCTCCAATAATTGGGAAGGCAGTATCATCTAAAACGACGTAGCCTCTATTGACCCAGTAAATTGGCGAGCCATAATAAGGATAAGTAAATTCTTTACTGCTGGAAGTCACTTGAGAAGCAGAGTTCTTGTCTTTGTATTCACGTGGATACGCCCACATGATCATTGGATATTTCTTGCCTTCTTCATAATCCACTGGAAGATACAAAGTAGCTGAAAGCTCTAGACCATCCTCTCTTTTGTAAGTAATTATTTCTTTATGCACATTTTGTAGCGCTTCAAAAGGATTTTTAAAGTCTGTGATTTGCTCTAAACTTCCTTTTTTATAATTTCTGAAATAATAATTTGGATACTGATTACTGCTTTCTAATCGAGTAAGAATGAGTCCTTTTTTAGCATCAATCATATCTACAAAAGACTCTAAATACTCAGATTCTTCCACCTGAAAAATACGCTTGGTCTTTTTGGACTTTAGGTCATATTCATCAACAAAAGGAAATTTTCCTTCTTCAGAATATCCAGCTCCAGTAAGAATCAGTTTTCCTTTCAAAATCTGAAGCACTGATTCATTAAATTTATTTTTGGTAGTTACGAAATCTCCTGGATCGTCATAAGTGTTTTGATAGTTGCGTTCATTGAACACTACATGCTCCTGATCTGGCTGTGAAGGATTAAAAACACTGGTTTTGGAGGTTCTTGTATTCCACCAGTATTCTCTTAAAATCGCAGTTTTATCATCACCCCAGGTAATTCCGGAATAGCGTAATTTAGTTTTAGCTAAAACATTCTTATCTCCGTTATAGGGAGCTTCAAGTTGATAAACCTCGTCTCTGTAGTCTACTTCTTTATTGGCATCGCCTTCATCCAAAGCTTCGACCCAAACCAATGTAGCTGGATGGTCGTTTCTCCAGGACATATTCCGGGGGCCAGTTCTTGTGGACATAAAACCTTTAGGTTGTTCTTCAATCAACGGAATATCTGCTACAAAATGAGCTAAATCACCACTTGATGTGTAAATGTTGTAAGAAGTAGGGAATCTTCCATAAGTCACAATATAAGAGAAAGGCTTTTTGATTTCAGATAACATGACATAGTTTCCATCAGGAGAAAAAGACATACTCCCGAACATAGCTGCTGGCTTCCAAAGTTCTTTATTGCCTTTCAAGTTAACTTTATGAATTGCGGAAGTGGCCAATACTTCAAAATTGAACTCATCGTCTTTGTTGGTTAAAAGATCCTGATACGTTCTATTTTGAGCCTCAACACCCGCTTCATTAACTGAAACCGTTGGTCCTGTAGGTACTTTAAGCCCCGTGTTTATTAAATCTGGTCTATTACTTGGTAAGGTTTTTACCAAAAGAGCTGACTCATCTGGAAACCAACTCAAAGTAGTACCCATGTTTCCATTGACAATTGCAGAAGTTAGTTTACTTCCCGACTTTTTTTTGTAGTCGATAACCCATAATTCATTTCCGGTATCTGTGGTATGTGTAAAGGCGATATAGTTATATTTTGGTGACCAGCTTATGTTTGAGATTTTAGGATTACTAGGTAAACCTTTAATAACGTGTTCTTCCTTTTGTTGTGGGTCAAAAAGTTTTAGGTCGGTATAAAATCGGGTACGAATTGAAATGTTAGTTTTAGGATTTATTCTTAATCCGGCAAGTCTCAATTCGTCTTCAGATAATTCTTCGATGGTTTTGTATTGATTTCGATAAATCAGAACCGCTTTATCTCCCTCTGGGGTAATGCTCATAGAAGGCGTCATTGGGACATTGGCCAACTCCATAATATCTTCATGGGGTTGTTGATAAGTTAAGTCTACCTGACTCCATCCAAAGAGTGGCATGACAAGTCCTAAAAAAATAATTATTTTTTTCATGGTGTTTAAATTTTTATTTGAATCTAAATGTAGTGAAACCCTTTCAATTTCAAAATTTTATAAACCTTTCATCTTCTATCTTTTAACAAGTTTCTTTAATTTTAATAATTTTAGTAAGGCTATATTGCAGAAATTATTTTTTATGATCAGATTATTACTTATTTCGTTACTTATAATATCTAGCACTAGTTCATTTTCTCAAATTTTACAAGACGATTTTGAAGGCAATTCCACTATAACCTGGAATGAAGAAGATATAATTATGACGTTAGATGCTGACAATCCATTCAGTACTAATTCAAGTAATACATCCGGCACTGCATTAAAATATGTAGATAATGGCACTGGTAATTATGCCAACATCTATTTTGATTCATCTAGACCTATTATTTTAGAGGAAAATACCCCTTTTGACTTAATGATATATATTCCTGGATCAAGCATCACAGGAAATCAACCCAATCAGATTTCGTTAAAACTTCAGAATAAGAATCGAAGTGAGCCTTGGACAACTCAGACCGAAATTATAAAATCAGTTACACCCAATAACTGGCAAACCATTACGTTTGATTTTGCTACAGATGATTTTATAAATTATAATGAAAACTCACCAGATCCACTAAGCAGAATTGATTTTAACCGTGTAGTCTTGCAGGTTAATGGTGAAAATAATACCGATGCTGTTACAGCTTATATAGATAACTTTTATTTTGAAGGTGGTGAGGATCCAACTACACCAGGCAACCCAAATGATCCAGTTTATGATCAATTGGTCTGGTCTGATGAATTCAACACCAATGGAACCAATCAACCTTTAAATTCTGAAAATTGGTTCCATCAAACCAAGTTACCTCAAGGAGGTTCATGGTTTAACGGTGAAATACAACATTACACAGACCGTACAGAAAATTCATATGTTGAGAATGGAAAAATGCACCTTGTGGCAAAAAAAGAAACCTTTACCAATCAAGGCGTCACCAAGCAATACACTTCTGCCAGATTAAATTCTAAGTTTGCCTTTACGTATGGAAAAGTGCAAGTGAGAGCAAAGTTACCTACAGGTGTAGGAACCTGGCCAGCGATCTGGATGCTTGGTAAAAATATTACAGAAACCGGTGGATATTGGAGTAATGAAGGTTTTGGAACAACGCCTTGGCCAGCTTGCGGTGAAATTGATATCATGGAACACTGGGGAGATAATCAGAATTATGTATCGAGTGCAATGCATACCCCTTCAAGTTATGGCGGAACGATTAATACCGCTGGACAGATCGTACCAACCGCTTCAACTGAATTTCATATTTACACACTAGAATGGTATGAAGACAGAATGGTGTTCTCCGTCGACGGAGATGTACACTACACCTACAATCCAACTGTCAAAAATGATCAAACCTGGCCGTTTGACAAAGATCAGTACATTCTTTTGAATACTGCCATTGAGCCGAGTATTGAATCTGGCTTTACAGAAAGTGCAATGGAAATAGATTATGTTAGAGTTTACCAAGAAAGTAGCTTAAGTACAGATGTTGTTGCAGATGAATCCAAATTGACTATTTCTCCAAATCCGGTGAACCAATTTACTACGTTGATTAATGAAGGATTTAATAACAATCAAACTCTTGAGGTTTATACCATACAAGGCCGATTAAAGGAAACGTATAGTATAAACGATAAACGAACCAGAATCGATATGTCAGGTTGGTCCGCTGGTGTTTATCTCTTTAAAATTAAAGGTTCCACTAACAATCAAACCTACAAAATCATAAAGCTCTAAATCACTACTACAAGATCTATTTTATAAGATTAGTATGAAATCAAAATGTAATCTTGCTAAATGCGACTGATTTTTTGGATTAAAAAGTAATATGGAGTTTAAACGCTTATCTCCAAAACATAAAAACAATAAGCTTCTTTATTATTTGAGAAATTATTTTAGTTATCTATTTCCTTCTTTTTTGTACCAAAACTGATTAGAAACAAAACTGAATCTACTTACTGAAAACAATAAAAATCAGATATTAGATAGACTAAATTATTACAACAAACTCGAAGAAGTTCAGAATTTACCCAAGGAGTCTAAAAAACTTTCTGAAATAAATATTAACGAAGATAGCAAAACTTATTTTTTTGATTTTAGAGAATACCATCGCTATTTTAATCAGAAATTAAGGGTAAAATATACTTTCGGTGATATTACAGAGGTTCAAGATTTTCCAACTTTTGTCAAGAGCAGGCCTATAAATAATTCCAACTCAATTTTATTAAAATGGGATAAAGTGCGGCATTTTACGTTTGTAAAGAAAGACAGTAAAAAGTTTTCTAATAAAAAAAAAACTTGTCTTTAGAGGCAAAGTGCATCCTACACAGCCACATCGAATTAAGTTCATGGAAATGTACAAAACACATTCCATTTGAAATATTGGAAAGGTGAATGCAAATGAATTGCCGGATGAGTGGATTGTTTCCAGAATGACCATCGAGGAACAACTCAACTACAAATTTATCCTTTCTCTTGAAGGTAATGATGTCGCTAGTAACCTGAAATGGGTCATGTCCTCAAATTCCTTAGCAGTAATGCCCAAGCCAAAATTTGAAACCTGGTTTATAGAAGGTAAATTGATTCCGAATTTTCATTACATCTTAATTAAAGACGATTATTCTGATCTTGAGGAATGTCTTAACTATTATATTCAGAATCCAGAGGAAGCTTTACAAATCAATGAAAATGCAAAGGCTTATGTTGCACAGTTTCAAAATAAATTTAATGAAGACTTATTATCTCTTCTCGTGATGAAAAAATACTTCAAAAAGACAAAGCAGTTATTTTGAAATTTATATTTACTTTTTTCTTGTATCCGCTATATAACTGATTTTCCAGCCTTCGTTTGTTTTTAAAAGAGTGATCACATTCGTTCCAGAATGTGATAATTTGTCGTTAACGTAAAAGGAATAGGGCAAAGAAAATTGAGCTAGGTGCTCAGTAAGTAAAGATTCTTTGGATGATATTTTTTCAAAAATTTTAGTCTCTACTGGCATGGATTTAATTCCCCCGATAAAATCGCTGAGCGTTTGAGTTGTCACACTATTTTCTTCACCTAGTTTTATGCTATGAAGTTGCAGATTGTCCAAACATAGTTTTTCCAAACTAACATGATCTTTAGAATTCAAAGCTTCAAAAAAGGAATCTATAACTTCTAAAGGGGTTTGCGCTTGAGTTGTGAAAAAGGCTAAGCTTAAAATAAGTGAAAAGGTTATTTTCTTCATGATGTGAGTTTAAGTAGATAATATTCTGTTTTTAAAACAGATTTCATTTAATTCAAAATCTCTAGTAGGTCTTTCCATGCTTGCTCCCTAGCCTGTTTATTTTCTTCTGAAGCTTCCGGCTGTGCTCCACTTCTCATAAAACCATGACCTCCACCTTCGTAAATATTATAGGAATAAAATTTACCTAATGTGTTCATTTGTTCCTCTGTTTTTGGAATTGTGGAATTAACTCTGGCATCATTTCCTCCATAAAATCCATACACAGGGATTTCAATCTTTGCAAGATCTTCCATATCTGTAGAAGCAGTACCATAAAACACAAAAGCTTCCTCCAAATCAGAGTTATGAGTCGCATACCTGAAACTTTGCGAACCGCCCCAACAAAACCCAATGACCGAAACTTCGCCATTACCCGCAGCTATTGATCTAGCATAGTCAAAAGCAGCATCCAAATCTGAGGTGACATGTTTCAGATCCAAATCATAAAGTGCCGTTCTGGCGGCATCAGAATTTTCAAAATCACTGGTTTTAGAAATCTTTTCTGAAGTACTCGACAATAAATCTGGCGCAACTGCTATATACCCCTTTTCTGCCAATTCATCAGCGAAGCGTCTCGCCCAGTCGTTGAGACCTCGATTTTCGTGTATCACGATAAATACTTTTGCTTTTTCAGACACTTCAGGATAAACCACAAAATTATAAAGCGTCTTGCCTTCATTTTAAGTTCTACCCATTCATGATGTCTTGGCGACTGTTCTAAGACTTCCAAATCAGTTTGAGCTAAAAGAGTAAAACTCATTAATAAAAATGCAATAGTAGTTGTTCTGATATTCATAATTTCTAAGTTTTAACGTAAAATGAAAGTTATTTACTTTATGATTTAGGTGAGACTAAATATAACTAAACATGGTTATACTTCCTAGAGCAATTAAAATCGCTAATCCATAGCTCATGAGTGTTCCAATCAATACGTATTCTGTGAGCTGTCTGTCCTTGGACCTGGATAGATCACTAAATCTAAAAATGGATTTTGCTGCTATCAAAAATCCTATTCCCGCCCAGTAATTCATTATCACAAAGCCTAAGATAAATAAACGCTCCAAAACACCGATGTACCATCCTGCTTTGTGGAGAGCTTCTCCTTCAAGAGTATCGACATCCCATTTGGAGAGCAGCACCTTCATAACCACAGCAGAGACATAAGTGGTAAGTATAAGAGCTAAAACAATAACCAGGAGCATATCCTGATACTTAGTAAAAAAAGTAAAATCAACATTGAAATAAACCCCTATAGTCAAAAGAATGGCTAGCAAGTGTAAAATTTGATCACCTATAAATAAGGGAATTGACGACAGCTTAGGTGTTAGTTTTATCTTCACTATATCGATGAGCAAATGGCTGAAGCTTATACCTATAACATAAGGAAGTAAATCTAGTTTTAAGCCTGTAAATAATAACAAAAGCACTAGATGTATAGCGATATGAAACCAGAAGTATTTTGATCTTAAGCCCTTCTTCTCTTTTTTGACTACCCAGCTATGAGGTTGTAAGACAAAGTCACCTATAACATGAGCTAACAAAAACTTTAGAGCAATCGTGATCATAATTTTGAAACTGAATGGTTATAGAATTCTAGTAATTTTAAAATTTCTTTAAAGCCGGTTTTTTGGAGCGTAAAACTTACCGTGCTCGGAGATTTATCAAGTGTTTTGGCAATTTGCTTCTGGGTATATTCAGGAAATTTTAAAGCAGTTTTCAAAGTTAAAGCATCAATTTTAGTCCAGTTATCAAAGGTTAATAAACCAAGGTCTAGCATTAAATTCAGACTTGAATCCAGCTCCTGATCACCTGTCTCTACAGCAAGACGAGTCGATTTCAGGTTTTCAAAACGATGCCCCGACCTGTAAAAGGCTTCGCCCTGATCCTCTATGATCTTTCCATTAGACCCATTGACCTGACCGATCCCAATTGCCATTCTCACATCAATAGCACTGTGTTCTTTGATGCAGGCCTTTATAAACAATGAGGCCTCCAGTGCCTTGTTGACCTTTGTTTTCAATTGAAAACTATCTCCCCTGAAGATCTCCCAGTCTATAGCATTTTTTCCGTAAGCGTTTAAGGCTTCTTTTAATGTTTCTAACCATTCAGCCGCTTCTCCTTCTCTGGAATTGACGATATCTCCTGTTATAATTGCTACCATAAATCAACTTAAATATATCAAATATTCGACTAATATATCAAATTATCACAAATTCGACTATAGAATCGAATACTTAAATATTCGACTCTTAAATCGAATTTATAAATGACGATTTATTTCAAAACATCAGGAAATACAAGGCTTTCCAGTTGAAAAACATAAGGCATATAGAAATAAACCACCAAGGCAATAATTAAAATGGAGATCACATTCATAAGAAAACCTTTTGTGGCCATATCTGAGACTTTTAAATAGTTAGCACCAAAGACAATTGCATTTGGCGGCGTAGCCACAGGCAACATAAAGGCACAGGAAGCAGAGAGTGTCACGGCTATCATCAATATATACGGATGTACATCAAAGCTTAAGGCAACGGGAGCCAAAATAGGCAAAAGCATAGCGGTGGTGGCTAGATTTGAAGTTACCTCGGTAAGGAAATTGACCAGCGTGGTTATAATCAGCACTAAGACAATAATGCTAACCCCTTGAAAAATATTGATCTGACTAGCAATCCAATTGGCCAGACCCGTTTCTACAAAACCTTTGGCTAAAGCCATTCCTCCACCAAACAGAATAATAATTCCCCATGGAATTTTTACGGCTTCGTCCCAGGTTAATAGCTTTCGGTTTCCTTTTTTTGTCGGAATCAAAAACAAAAGAATTGCCGCTCTTATAGCGATGATTGTGTCATCGATTCCAACTAAAATCGTTTCCAGTAAACCTCTAAATATCCAGCCTAAAGCAGCAATCATAAAAACTATCCCCACCCTTTTTTCTTCATACGAAAGCTTTCCAAGTTTTGATAGCATGGTTTGCACTTCTTTTTTTCCACCACTAAATTTAACTCGATTTAATTTAAATGCGAATGAAGTCAAATACTTCCAACATATAAATAATAAGACTAAAGAAACAGGAAGCCCGAATTTCATCCATTCAAAAAAACTGATTTTAATACCATAGGTGTTTTCCAATACTCCAGCAAACACAAGGTTTGGAGGCGTCCCAATGAGTGTAGCAATACCGCCGATAGAGGCGCTATAAGCAATGGAAAGCATCAGTGCTTTAGAAAACAAGGAACTTTGAATAAAATCTTCAAGGTTATGATTCTGAATTTGGTTGGCAATGGCAATAGCGATGGGCAACATCATCACCGTGGTAGCTGTATTGGAAATCCACATCGACAAAAAAGCGGTAGCGACCATGAATCCTAAAATAAGGTACGAGGCTTTAGAACCAATTAAGCGGTAGCGACCATGAATCCTAAAATAAGGTACGAGGCTTTAGAACCAATTAATTTGATAATTTGTAATGCAATTCTTTTATGAAGATTCCAGCGTTCAATCCCAATTGCCAAAATAAAACCACCAATGTAAAGGAATACATATTTGTGCCCGTATTGCTGAGTCGTTTCTCCGATAGAAAGCACCTCAAGTAAAGGAAAAAGAACAATGGGCAATAATGCTGTAACTGAAATAGGAACAGTTTCTGTCACCCACCATATTGCCATCCAAAGTGTTATTGCCAGAAGATTAAAACCACTTTGAGAAAGATCATTGGGGGGATCCATGAATTGGAATGCAATGAAAACCAAAGGCCCCAGGACTTTATAGAAGTACGTTTTAAACCAATTCAAATGTCAATTGTTTTTAAAATCTAAAACTAAAGATTTTTTGTGATTCAAAATTGAACTTTTTAGATTTTGGAATCTTACCATAAACTCTGAAATTATTTGACTTTAAATGTTAAAAGCATTTTGGTTAAATGGGCTTCGTCTACTTTTGTGGCTAACCAAAGTACATATGAAATTCATCTGCATTGTCATTTTCACCTTTATAAGTCAATTTTCATTGGCACAATCAATTTTTGGAAAAGATGCGATCATTGAGAAATCACTCTCGGAACGTTGGGAGCTCGACGATGAAGATAAAAACGGAACTTTTAAATTGACGTTTTATAAACCAATTTATGTCTTACCAGCGCGCTGGTCGAGCAATCCGAATGAACTACCACAGAGTGAAAACCCAGACAATAGCTTTACCGAAGCTCAAAATTATGATCAGGTTGAGGCAAAATTTCAATTGAGTTTAAAGACAAAACTATTACAATCTTTTCTTTTTGGACATGGTGATTTATGGCTTGGTTATACTCAATTGGCCAATTGGCAGGTGTATAACGATCCTGTATCCAGACCATTTCGGGAGCTTAATTACGAACCAGAAGTTATTGTCAACTTTCCTATGAAAATTAATTTGCTCGGCATTGATTTAAGAATGGCAGGTTTTGGTTTTAATCACCAGTCTAATGGTAGGGATTTGCCTCGATCCAGAAGTTGGAACCGATTGATGTTTCATGCTGCTTTTGAAAAAGATAATTTTCAATTGTACCTTAAACCCTGGATTAGAATTGAAAGTCCAGACAAAGATGATAATCCGGCCATTAGTGACTTTATAGGACGAATGGAGGCTAATTTCATTTATAATTTAAACAAACACAGTGTCAATTTAATCGGGAAAAGCTCATTGGACTTTGATAAAAACAGAGGAAGCCTTGAGTTAAATTATTTTTATTCTGTCAAATCCAATCTTAGGTTACATTTTCAAGCGTTTACCGGATATGGAGAGACTTTAATTGATTATAACCACAAGCAAACGACCCTTGGCATTGGTGTATCATTTATAGACTGGTAAAGATCTTTAAGTTAACTAGTTCAAATTCAGAAGGTAATAGTTTTAAAACCTCCTAAAAAAGTCTCTTTCATCAATTAAAAATATATTGAAAGAATAAAGCTTACCTTTGCAGCTTAATAAAGAAATGACCTCTGATACCATAGACTGTCATTTCAAAAAAACACTCTATGTCATTTAAGTCATTAGGACTCTCTGAAGACCTTGTGAAAGCTGTAAGCGCGCAAGGTTACGATACTCCAACACCTATACAATCAAAATCGATTCCACCTGTTTTGGAAGGAAAAGATGTTTTAGCTTCGGCACAAACCGGAACTGGTAAAACAGCTGGTTTTACTTTACCGATGCTTCAATTATTGTCTCAAACTCCACCATTAAGGAACAGACCTGTAAGAGCTTTAATTTTGACGCCAACACGTGAATTGGCCGCTCAAGTTCATCAAAACGTTAAGGATTATAGTCGATTTGTAGATTTACGATCTACTGTTATTTTTGGTGGTGTCAATCAAAAATCACAGGTATCAACTCTAAGAAATGGAGTTGATGTGCTGATAGCTACCCCTGGACGTCTTATCGACCTGAACAACCAAGGGCTTTTATCGCTATCGAAAGTTGAAATTCTCGTACTCGATGAAGCCGACCGCATGCTTGATATGGGATTCTTGAGAGACATCAAAAAAATCATGGGATTGATTCCAAAGAAAAGGCAAACCCTTTTATTTTCGGCTACATTTTCTAAAGACATCAGAAGGCTTTCCAGTGAGTTTCTAAAGGATCCTGTTTCTGTTGAATCTACTCCAGAAAACACAACTGTTGAAGCGATTGAGCAACAAGTGTACAGAGTTGCTAAAGAGAAAAAAACAGATTTGCTGATCAAACTGATTTCTGAAGGAAATTGGGAACAAGTCCTTGTATTTACTAGAACTAAACATGGAGCCAACAAACTGGCTAAAAAACTGGAGTCTGCCAAAATTGGAGCGGCAGCTATCCACGGTAATAAAAGTCAGGGCGCCAGAACCAAAGCTTTAGCCGGGTTTAAAAATGGAAGCGTAAAAGTACTTGTTGCTACCGACATTGCCTCCCGTGGTCTTGATATTCCTTTGCTACCTTATGTGGTTAACTTCGAATTGCCTAACGTTTCTGAAGACTATGTGCATAGAATAGGCCGAACTGGAAGAGCTGGGGCAAGCGGACTTGCCGTTTCTTTGGTAAGTGCCGATGAAACTGTATTTTTAAGAGATATTGAAAAATTGATTGGTGATAAAATCCCAATGGATATTCTTGAAGGATTCGAACCAGATCCTAATGCCTCTACAAAACCATTCAATCCTCAACAACGTGGTAGAAAACCACAATCCAACTCACGTTCAGGTAATTCAAGATCTTCAAGCCAAAAGTCTTCAGGTGCTAGAACTGGTAACTCCAGACAAAACTCAAATAAACCAAGACGCTAAAAATAACGGTCTGTGGAAACTCAAAAGAACAACCCCTTACACGGGATGACTTTGGAGCAAATCTTAATTGATTTGGAAGCCTTTTATGGATGGGAAAAACTGTCGGAACAGATCAACATTCGCTGTTTTAAAGATAACCCCTCCATAAAATCCAGTTTGAAATTTCTCAGAAAAACGCCTTGGGCCAGAACGAAAGTGGAAGCTTTGTATTTGAAATTTCAGAAAAAGATCAATGGCTAAATCTGCACCAGAATATTGGCTCAGAGGTCCTGTTGAAGGCATTCCTGCCTTATTACAACCTGCAGCGCACGCTTTACTTCAAACTCGTCTTGAAGCTAGAACTTACACAAAAGATTTTGATGAAAGTTTGCTTTGGGAAATGCCTCATGGTCGAGCAAACGTTGGATTTCATCTTCAGCATATCGCTGGTGTGATCGACAGAATGTTAGCTTACGCCGACCAGAAATCACTTTCTGAAAATCAATTTGAGTATTTAAAAAGCGAAGGAAAACCAAGTCAGGATATCCATCTGGAAGATTTATTGCTTCATCTGGAAACTAAAATTAATGAAGCATTAATTTATTTTAGAAACATCAACATTCAAAATCTAACAGATTACAGAAGTGTTGGCAGAAAAAAGCTACCCTCTACCCTGCTCGGTGTTTTATTCCACGCCGCAGAACACAGTCAGCGGCATGTCGGTCAATTATTAGTGACGGTAAGTGCTTTAAGTAAATGAATTGGATTACTTTATGAAATAATCAGTATATTTACGTTGAACTTTAGTTCCAGCAGTTTATATACAATGCAAGGAAAGTGTATTAAAATTCCTCCTTTGGGGTTAGCTGTTATTTGTACTTCAACTGAAGTCCGTATAGAAAATTTCTTAGATATTGATCCATCAATTCTCTGTACTGAGGCTGTGTAGGCCGTCTCAGGAAAGCGCTTAATTCGTGTTTACTCACCTTTTTACCAGCGAGTTGGTAGAGTTCTATGATGTCTTCAGACTTTAACTCAAAAGCAATTTTCAGTTTTTTCAACACGTCGTTGTTATTCAAAAAGGTTTCTGGCTCTGGCTGAGGGCCCTCTTTTTTGCCACGCTTATCTACAATAAGTCCATTTAGAAAAACTGCCAGCATTTTATCTTCAAGTTCCACAAAACTCTCATCTTCGTCTGCTTTTAGCCAATCGCTTACCTCTGCCCTGGTCACCTCAACTCCAGCTGATTTGAAAAAAGAAATCATCTTGGAATCGGTGTATCCAAAAGTATATCGCAATCTTCGCAGAACATCGTTATTAGTCATAATGTGAATTTTAAAAAGCCTAAAGCTAATAGAGTTCAAAAATAAAGAAGCTGAGCAGAAGTCCTTCCTGTTTTCAGAAATAAATGTAAACTTGTAAACTTATCCTAAGTTTATGTATCCACAACTTCTTCAGCATTTACATCGAGATATCGATCTCACCCAAGTTGAGGCGGAGGAATTCATGAGTATTTTGAGTTACCAAGCACTTGAGAAAAAAGAAATATTGATAAGCCCTGAACAAAACGTCAACAAGGAATACTATATTCTAAAAGGCTGTTTATCTGCATACTATTTGGATAAAAACGGACAGAAGCACATTCTTCAATTTGCGATCGAAGATTGGTGGATAAGTGATTTTGAAGCTTTTTTCAATGCACAACCCGCTCAATTATTTGTTGAATGTCTAGAGGATAGCGAAGTTTTGGGTCTTGAAAAATCGGCCTTGGAACATCTATACCTTAGACTTCCAAAATTTGAACGCTTTTTTAGGATCAAGGTCACCAAAGCCTTTGTAAGTCTGAGAAACAGAATTTTATCCTCTCTTCAAAACGATAGTAAGTCCAGGTATCTGGAATTTTGTAAGGATTATCCGAGTTTAGAATCCAGAATCGCTAATTATCATATCGCCAATTACTTAGGTATAACCCCAGAAAGTTTAAGCCGATTGAAAAAGAAGATATAGCCTTTTATCGATTGAAACTCCATTGGTCTGATGAACTAAGATTAACACCTCTTAACGCATCGCATTGACTTAAATCAATTTTTAAATACAACTCAGAACTTATCTTTGTCAAAAATATAAATTGCTATGAAAAAGATACTTTTTGTTATTACAAGTAACGATAAAATGGGAGATACAGGAAATAAAACAGGATTCTGGATTGAAGAATTCGCTGCTCCCTATTACATTTTGAAGGATGCGGGATTTGACATTACATTGGCTTCCCCTCAAGGTGGACAGCCTCCAATTGATCCCAACTCAGAAACTGAGGATGCTCAAACTAAAGCAACCGAACGTTTTGATGTGGACAAAGAGGCTAAAACCCTATTAGCTAATACACATAAATTGGTTGAGGTTAAAGCATCTGATTATGATGCTGTCTTTTACCCAGGTGGTCACGGCGTCCTTTGGGATCTCGTCGAAGATCAAACGTCTATAAAATTAATTGAAGAATTTAATGCTAGTAAAAAGCCCGTTGCTTTTGTATGCCACGCCCCAGCAGTGCTTAAGCATCCTAAAAACACAGATGGTGAACCACTTGTGAAAGGGAAAAAAGTAACAGGATTTACCAATCAGGAAGAAGAAGCTGTTCAATTAACTGAGATTGTTCCTTTTCTACTTGAAGACATGTTAATAGAAAAAGGTGGTGTCTATTCTAAAATTGAAGATTGGCAAGCTTACGCTGTAGAAGATGGAAATTTGATTACAGGTCAAAATCCTGGATCTTCAGAAAAAGTAGCAGAATTACTTGCTAAGCATCTCAATTAATCTCCATATTAATTTTGATAATATTATTAATGCCCTCTACTTAAAGAGGGCATTTTTAGTTTAACACCTTATTTGAAAATATCATTTCAGTAAGGAATTAGCTACATTTGCAACATATTTCAAATCATGTCATCAGCACCTCATTATATCGATATAAGAGTTACCCCAGAAGTGGCTCATCATTCTGAAGATTTAAAAAAATCTCTAGCAAAACACGTTGGTATTACTGAAAATCAGCTATCGGAATTCAAAATCCTAAAACGATCAATTGATGCGAGAGCAAGACAAATTAAATACCAGTTGAGAATCGCTTATGTTCTTAAAGATGAGTCAGTGATTTGGCCAGCTCATACTGAAAAAAAATATCATTCAGTATCTTATGAAAGTCCAAGAGTTTTAGTTGTGGGCAGTGGCCCAGCAGGCCTTTTTGCTGCTCTAAAGCTTCTTGAGAAGGGCTTAAAACCTATCGTCATCGAACGTGGAAAAAATGTAAGAGCCAGACGAAGAGATCTGGCTAAAATCAACAAGGAACATCTGGTAAATCCAGAGTCTAATTATTGTTTTGGTGAAGGTGGAGCTGGTACTTACTCTGACGGCAAATTATACACGCGTTCAGGAAATAAGAAAACCATCAAGGAAATACTTCACACTTTTGTTGAACATGGGGCAAGTGAAGATATTTTGGTCGATGCCCATCCTCATATTGGCACCAATAAATTACCAGACATCATCACCAAAATGCGAGATAAAATCATCGAATGTGGAGGTGAAATTCATTTTGAATCCAAGTTAACTGACTTTCTTATCAAAGAAAATCAGCTCAAAGGAATTCAGGTGAACGATGAAAAAGAAATTTTAGCTGAAGCTTGTATTTTGGCAACAGGCCATTCAGCAAGAGATATTTTTTATCTGCTTGATAAAAGAAAAATCAAATTAGAGTTTAAAACCTTTGCCATGGGCGTTCGGGTGGAACATCCTCAATCTTTAATTGATGAAATTCAGTATAAAAAATCAGAGCGAGGCGAATACTTACCCCCTTCTGCATACAGTTTGGTGGAACAAGTCGATAACAAAGGCGTATATTCCTTTTGCATGTGTCCGGGTGGCATCATAGCGCCCTGCGCTACAACTCCTGGAGAAGTGGTGACCAATGGCTGGTCACCTTCCAAACGTAATAATCCTTATGCCAATTCTGGAATTGTCGTGACTATTGATGATGAAGAACTTCAGGATTATCAACAATTTGGTGCTTTACGCGGTTTAAAATTTCAAGAAGCTATTGAAAAAAAATGCTGGGAATTGGCTGGCGAAACTCAAAATGTGCCTGCTCAACGTCTTCATGATTTTATCGGCAGACGCAAATCGGTTTCCATTCCAAAAAACTCCTATCAGCCAGGGACAACTTCAGTAGAGATGGATGCCATTTTTCCAAAAGCCATGACAAAACGCTTAAGGGAAGGCTTCAAAAAATTCACTCAGAAGATGAAAGGCTTTGATCATCCTGATGCAGTGATTCTAGCACCAGAATCTAGAACGTCTTCACCAGTAAGAATTCCTAGAGATGAGGAAACTCTGGAACATTTAGAATTATCAGGTTTGTATCCTTGTGGCGAAGGTGCTGGTTATGCGGGAGGTATTGTTTCTGCTGCCATAGATGGCGAACGTTGCGCGGAAGCAATAGCTAAAGTATTGGTCGATCAGGTGAGGAACCCATCTACATGAAAAAAACAGCCTGCTATATCAACAGACTGTTTTCAAAAGATGAAATTATTAAGGGGGCTAATCGGCTTGATAAATTTCAAGTACTCTTGCGGATGGATCTTTGACGTCGCCACACCATTTTGGTAACCATTGATAAGGCGTCAACTGAAAGTGAGATCCGTAGGTTTTTTCAAAAGTTTTAAGATAAAAGTAAGCCTCTTTCGAAGGTGGTTCTGGTGTAAAGTCGAATTTTTTAGCTTCAAATTCTTCATCAGAAACCAAAGTTTCAACATGATCTTTTATGACTTCACTCCAGGATTTTTTCTTGCTACTCACACTATCAGAAAATCCGTTTTTCCGTCTCCATAACACTTCACTTGGAATTAAATCTTCTCCTTCAAAAGCTTTTCTGATTAAATATTTTTCAATTTTTTCATCAGAAAACATTCTGAGTTCTGGGGGAATCGACATAAAAAATCTGACGAAGGCTTTATCAGCAAAAGGAACTCTTGCTTCCAATCCTGCATTGGAGATAGATCGATCTCCACGTTTCATATCAAAAAACTGAATATCTTTAAGCAATCTGATTGATTCTTGTTGAAAACTTTCAGAATCTGGCGCATTTTGGAAATATAGGTAAGATCCAAATTCGTCGGCAGTTTCTCCGGAGAATAGAACTTTCACATCAGAATGATCTTTCACGTATTTAGCGACCAATTGGTGTCCAACCGAAGCACGAATCGTAGTGACATCATAACTTCCCAACATATACACGGTGTGTTCTAGTTCATCTAGAAAATCCTGCTCTGTACAAGTAATGCTATGGTGTTTGCTACCGATATGATCAGCTACCTTTTGAGCAGCGGTGATATCTGGACTTCCTTCCAAACCAATAGAAAACGTTTCTAGCTGTTTTCCCTTTTCTTTTAATTTTCGAGCTAAAATGCCAGCTACCAAACTACTGTCTAAACCTCCACTCAATAGACATCCAAGTGGTCTTTCGCTCATCATTCGCTTTTCAACTGAATAGGTCAACAACTCATTTATCTTTTGGCAATATTCATCTTCAGTTAAAGCCGAAGTTGAATATTCATGGATAAAATAAGGTGCGATCTTATCTATCTTTGAATTCCAGTAGTGACCAGGAGGAAATTGATCTAAATGTTTAGTGAATGCAATAGCTTTACTTTCTGAAGCAAAATAAACTTCAGCATCATCCTGACCAATATACATACCTCTCACGCCAAGATGATCTCTTGCGGCAATAAAAAGGTCTTTTGTTTCATCGTATAAAACGAAAGCAAATTCTCCGTCAATCTCTTCCAGCATTTTTTCCTCACCCACTTTTTGATAGAGATCAATAAGTATCTCACAATCGGATCCTGTTTCTAATTTGATGCTGTATTTATTAGCTAATTCTAAATAATTAAAAATCTCTGCGTTGGCCACTAGCCATACTCCATTTTTGTACATTGGCTGATTACCCATTGGTGTTAAGCCATTAATGGCTAAACGATGAAACCCAAAATAGGTGTTTTCCTTAATCACTTTAAAGTCTGATGAATCTGGTCCACGATGTTTGATTTTCATGAACTCATCAATTAAAAATTGACTAGACTTTGCACTTTCGATGGCTACAAATATTCCACACATGATAATTTAATTTGAATTATTTAAAGCAAATAAGGGATATTACTTAATGTAAATCAACATAAAGCTTTAAAATATTAAAAATAAATTTTAATATTGCGTATTACTAAAAATTATAAAGATGATAGACCAAACCGACAGAAAAATCTTAAACATTTTAAGTAAGGACGCTAAAGCCTCCTTAAAATGGATTGGAAACGAATGTAACATGAGTCCAACGGCAGTTCATTTACGCTTAAAAAAGCTCGAAGAACAGAAGATTATAACCGGCTCTAAAAGTGTAATCGACACCTATCAATTAGGGTATCAAACCCAAAGCTTTATAGGGATTTACTTCAACAAAGCCAATATTTACAAAACTGTAAGTAAATCCTTACTTGAAATCGAAGAAGTGGTAGAGTGCAATTATACAACAGGAAACTTTTCCTTGCTAGTGAAAGTAATTTGCCGTGATAACAAACATCTTACTGAAGTACTTAGTAATAAAATCCAAACTATAGATGGTGTAGCCAGAACGGAGACTTTTATCTGCCTTGAGCAAACCTTTACCAGAGAAATAGAATTTTAAAGACCAAATGCAGATTAGGACTTCACATTTTTTTCTAAAAATTTGTTTCTGATAATTTGGTCTACTGAAACATTGGTGATTTTACTTTCTAACCAGGAAATGATATCCAAGTATAAAAAAGCTCTGCGTTCGTAAGGATCCTTTTCATACTTTTTGAGTTTTTCTAAAATTTCTTTAAAAGCCGACTTAACATCATGAGGGAAAATATCTGGCAAAGCCTTCATAAAATTGATGATTTCAGTCTGTACTTCATTCAATTCATTCATTTTCAAAAGAAACTTGTAGGTACTCCTAAGATGAGTATCCAAATGATAATCCATTCCTGCATCATAATGCGCAAAAAGATTCAGTATTCTGGAGAAGCACATCAAGTCCTCTCTCATAGTTAAAGACTTGTTGGAAATAATTTTGTTTAAGTATCTAATACACTCTTTATTATTTCCGACACAAAAATGCAGACTCGCAATTTTATAATAAAACACCATGATATGATGTTCATCAATCCTGTCTTTGAAACGCTTTATTCCTTTCAAAATATCATCAACTAAATTAAGGCCCTCATCAAACAAACCCTTCATAAAGCAAAGATTCAATCTATCTGTATTGAGATACAAAAAGACAAGTCCTTCTATGTTATCGTCTTTGGGAAAAGTACTTTTTGAAATTTGGTGTTTCATGTCATCCATAACAGCTTCAAAGCGCTTGTGATCTTGAATAAAAAATAAGGATTCCAAGAGGTATTGATTGCCCTTCAAAAACCAAACAGGATTCAATGAAATCATCTTCGGATGCTCCTGAAACAACTCCACCCACTTTTTTGAATACTTATAACAGGCTGTAAAATCCTGAATCAAGAAACTCAACCATAGATAAGAATTATAAAGCCATAACTTTTCCCTAAATCCTAAATCTTTGATATCGAATTCGGGCAAATGAGCATTAAAATAGTCTAAAATTTCTTTTTTTTCGCTGTCACTTTTTACATAACCAGATTTTAAAATAATACTGTAAAGCTTAAGGGATAAGTTAGATAAAGTACTAGCCAATACATTGAGATGACTAAATTTACTAGATTGCTCAATTAAATCGTCAGCTCTACTTGCTATACTCCGAGTAATGTATTGAGCCTCTATGAGTTTTTCTAATTCAACAATCTCATATACTAAATTTTTTTCTTCGTGGCTAACTGCAATTTCTTTGGCTTTATCCAAAATCTTTAAACTCTGCTTATATAGACCTTTATGATATAAAATGGTGGCAAACTCCGTTTGTTCTCTAATTTGGGAACGCACATTCTGATGAAATGGATTAAGCTTAAGACTGATTAAAATCTGTTTGTATAGATGTGCTTTTACATTAGCTAATTGTTGTTTCTTAACGAAACCTGTATTCAAAATTTCTTTTTCATTGTATTTCGAAGCTTTATCAAGAAAGTTGAATAAGTTCAAAAATTTAGAATCAGTATTCCCTCCCAATCTACCTACATAAAGTTTGAATTGGCGTTTTTCAGACTTGGTTAAAGTCTTGATTAATAGGAATAAATTGTCTTTTTGATCCTTTATCATCAATGAAATTTATATGTATCTATCTAATTTTCAGTAAGTTATTTTAAATAAATAAAAATTGAACATCGTAAAAGTAACCATTACTGGTTATTTGCCACTCTCAACTATACTTAGTTTTGAAATGGAAACATATAAATAAATTCAATATGTCACATCAAAAAATTGATATTTTCGATACATCTTTAAGAGATGGAGAACAAGTTCCAGGCTGTAAATTGAATACTGAGCAGAAGCTCATTATCGCCAGAGAGCTTGATGAATTGGGAGTAGATGTCATCGAAGCAGGATTTCCTGTCTCCAGTCCGGGAGATTTCGATTCGGTTGTAGGAATTTCGAAAATTGTGAAAAACGCAACTGTGTGTGGTCTAAGCAGAGCGGTTAAAAACGATATCAAGACTGCAGCAGAAGCACTTACTTACGCTAATAGGCCGAGAATTCATACTGGTATTGGTACTTCAGATTCTCACATCAAATATAAATTCAAATCGAATAGGGAAGAAATCTTGGTACGTGCTTTTGACGCAGTTTCATATGCCAAATCGTTTGTGGAAGATGTTGAATTTTATGCTGAAGATGCCGGTCGAACCGATAACGAATACCTGGCAAAAGTTTGTGAATTTGCGATAAAAGCTGGAGCTACAGTTTTAAATATTCCTGATACTACAGGCTATTGTTTGCCAAGTGAATATGGAGCAAAGATTAAGTATTTAAAGGAAAATGTAAAAGACATAGACAAAGCAATTATCTCCTGTCATTGTCATAACGATCTTGGTTTGGCAACAGCCAATTCTATAGAAGCCATTATCAATGGAGCTGGACAAGTAGAATGCACTATTAATGGAATTGGTGAGCGCGCAGGAAACACAGCCTTAGAAGAAGTTGTCATGATTTTGAAACAACATCCTTATCTAAATTGTGACACTAATATCAATACAAGACGTTTGTTCCATATGAGCCAGTTGATTACAAAGCATATGGGGATTTCTCCTCAACCCAACAAGGCTATTGTTGGAGCTAATGCTTTTGCGCACAGTTCTGGAATTCATCAGGATGGCGTCATCAAAAGAAGAGACACCTACGAAATTATAGATCCAGCTGATGTTGGTGTAACAGAGTCTGCCATCGTACTTACTGCAAGAAGTGGTAGAGCTGCTTTGGCTTACAAAGCAAAAAACGCAGGTTATGATCTAACAAAGTTGCAATTGGATGAAGTATATCTTAATTTCTTGAATTTTGCTGACAAATGCAAAGAGGTTAATGATAGTGATATTCATCAAATCGTTGAGACAAGTAAGGTGTGTAGAGAAATAAAATCAGCTTAAGCAAAAATTTATGAGTAAAACATTATTTGATAAAGTATGGGATGCTCACGTGGTTCATAAGATTAAAGATGGTCCGCAAATCTTATACATCGACAAACATTTAATACATGAGGTCACAAGTCCTCAAGCTTTCAATGAGCTTGAAAAAAGAGAGTTACCGATTTTCAGACCACAGCAAGTCGTAGCAACAGCAGATCACAATACCCCTACAAAGGATCAACATCTGCCTATAAAAGATAAACTGTCCAGAAAGCAGTTATCCCAATTATCTGAAAATTGTAAAAAAAATGGAATTCAGTTATACGAATTAGGGCATAAATACAATGGAATCGTTCACGTTATGGCTCCAGAACTGGGTATTACACACCCCGGTATGTCGATTGTTTGTGGAGATTCTCACACCTCTACCCATGGGGCATTCGGAAGCATAGCTTTTGGAATTGGTACTAGTCAGGTGGCTCAGGTTTTTGCAAGTCAATGTTTGTTATTGACCAAGCCAAAAAGTATGCGAATAAATGTGAATGGTAAACTCAAAAAAGGGGTGCTTCCTAAGGATGTGATTCTATATATTATATCTCAAATCGGCACAAATGCGGGAACCGGTTACTTCTGTGAATATGCAGGAGATGTTTTTGAAAACATGTCCATGGAAGGAAGGATGACCGTTTGCAATATGAGTATTGAGATGGGGGCACGTGGTGGAATCATCGCTCCAGATCAGACGACTTTTGACTATGTGAAAGGCAGAAAATTTGCTCCTGAAGGACAAGAATGGAAACACCAACTTGACTACTGGAAAAGTTTGCCGACCAATACAGATGCTGAATTTGACAAAGAATATACTTTCAATGCTGAGGATATTGAACCCATGATTACGTTCGGAACTAATCCTGGCATGGGAATCAAAATCAATGGACTTATTCCTGAAAAAAACGATGCTTCTTTTGAAAAGTCATTGAAATATATGGATTTCAAGAAAGGAGAATCTTTGATTCATAAGCCCATCAATTATGTATTTATCGGGAGTTGTACCAATTCAAGAATAGAAGATTTCAGGGTCGCTGCTGAATACATAAAAGGTAAGAAAAAAGCTGAAAATATTACTGCATGGCTAGTGCCAGGAAGCAAACAAGTAGAGCAACAAATTGAGGCTGAAGGCTTAAAGACTATTTTTACTGAAGCTGGATTTGAATTACGTCAACCTGGTTGCAGCGCTTGCTTAGCCATGAATGATGACAAAATTCCAGCTGGCGAGTATTGTGTTTCTACCTCCAACAGAAATTTTGAAGGACGACAAGGTCAAGGATCCAGAACGCTTTTAGCTAGTCCGCTACTTGCTGCTGCTACAGCCATAGAAGGAAAAATAATTGATATTACAACACATTTAAATTAGTATGGAAAAATTCATAAGCATAACGTCTCGAGCTGTTCCTTTGGCGGTTGAAAATGTAGATACAGATCAAATTATACCTGCACGATTTCTAAAAGCTACAGATAGAGAAGGTTTTGGCGAACATCTTTTTAAAGATTGGAGATATCATAAGGATGGAAGTGAGAACAATGATTTTGTATTAAATGACTCTACCTATAGTGGTGAAATATTAATCGCTGGTCACAATTTTGGTTGTGGCTCAAGTCGAGAGCATGCCGCTTGGGCCCTGAGTGATTATGGTTTTAAGGTGATTGTATCCAGTTTTTTTGCAGACATTTTCAAAGGAAACGCTCTCAATAATGGTGTTTTACCCGTGCAGGTGAGCCCGAATTTTTTAGAAAAACTATTGAAAACAATTGAAGAAAACCCAGAAACTCAAATAGAAGTTAATTTGGAAGATCAATACATAGCCTCGTCTACATTCGGAGGACATGAGTCTTTTGAAATTGATAGTTACAAAAAAACCTGCCTTATGAATGGCTACGATGATATAGATTTTCTAGTGAGTAAAAGGGCTGAAATTGAACTGTTCGAAAAAAGAAAAGAATTAGCACGCGTTAGCGATTGAACGGTTTGTTTGAGCTCTTTTTTCTTCTATTTCTGAAGAAAAAAAGCGAGCAGTGAAAGCGCGACCCCCAAAGCATTGGGGGTAACGCCCAAGAAATAATTATATACATTATAACTCTTAATGAAATGGAACTAAAGATTGCAGTATTACCAGGGGATGGAATTGGACCAGAAGTGACGGCTCAAGCCATAAAGGCTATGAATGCTGTTGCGCTGGAATTTGATCATAAATTTACTTATAAACAGGCTGATATTGGTGCAATAGCCATCGATAAGACAGGGAACCCCCTACCCGATGAAACTTTGGAACTCTGCAAAGCAAGTGATGCGATTTTATTTGGCGCCATTGGTGATCCCAAGTATGATAATGCGCAGGGAAATGTAAGACCTGAACAAGGTTTACTGAAGATAAGGAAGGAACTGGAATTGTTTGCGAACGTAAGGCCTGTCAAAGCATTTGAAGCTCTAATAGATCAATCTCCTTTGAAAAGACACCTTATAAAAGGTGTGGACATTAGCATCTACAGGGAACTCACTGGTGGTATTTATTTTGGCAAAAAAGAAACTAAAGAAGATGGAAGTTATGCTTCAGATCTTTGCGAATATTCTGCAGAAGAAATAGAGCGAATTGCGCATCTTGCCTTTAAGGCAGCGATGGGAAGACGAAAAAAAGTCACTTTGGTAGATAAGGCAAACGTGCTGGATACGTCGCGGCTTTGGAGAAAAAAAGTGACTGAGTTGGCAAAATCTTATCCTGAAGTTACGCTAAAATTTCTATATGTTGACAATGCAGCGATGCAAATGATCTTAAATCCTAGACAGTTTGATGTCATCTTGACAGAAAATATGTTTGGAGATATCATAAGTGATGAAGCGAGCGTAATTGGTGGATCTATTGGTTTGTTGCCTTCAGTTTCCATTGGTAAAAAATATGCTTTATTTGAGCCCATACATGGCTCATATCCTCAAGCTAAAGGCAAAGGTATTGCCAATCCTATTGCTGCTATTTTGTCTGCTGCAATGCTTTTAGAACATTTCGGCTTGTATGAAGAATCAGAAACTATAAAAGAAGCTGTAGAAAGATCTCTAAAACTTGGGATTACCACTCCAGATCTTGGCGTCAAACATGAACGCATTACGACTTCCAAAGTTGGAGATTTTATAGCAGATTTCATCAGTAATCCTGAAGATTCTAATCGTAATTTTTCCAACATCCACATTGGCCAATCGACCATTATTTAAAGAAATTAATTACCTCAGAACAAGCCAATATGGTATAAGTGAATCACCTCTGAATTTCAACCTAGAGGTGGAAGAATAAAACCCTGAATGAGGGATTAAAGTATTTTATTAACACATAAAACGGAGTATTTCTTAGGAAATGCTCTGTTTTAGTTTGGAAACTTTTTTCTGATGTTTTCCAAACATAAATTCCCTATACTTCCGATGTGCGTGTGAGGCTTAGATTGTCCTGCTTTATAAGTTCCTGATTGCACTTGCTCTCCAATTTTTTGATATGCTTCTCTAAAGCTCATCCCCTGTTCGACCAAAGCATTAATCTGGTCTACAGAATACATGTACAAATATTTTGGATCCTTAATATCAATAGTTTTAACTTGAATTTGCTGAATTGAATATTTGAAAATTTCTAAAATAGAAGAGCATTCCTCTATACCTGAAATCATATTTTCCTTCAAAAGTTGATAATCTCGATGATAACCACTCGGTAAGTTATTGGTAATAAGCAACATTTCTGAATGCAAGGCCTGTATTTTATTGGACTTACCTCTTATCAACTCAAACACATCCGGATTCTTTTTGTGAGGCATAATGCTGCTGCCTGTGGTTAACTGGTCTGGAAAACTTATAAAATCAAAGTTTTGACTGGTATACAAACAAATATCCATAGCAAATCGTGAGAGGGTATTGCAAATGCTTCCTAAGGCAGAGGCTATAGTTCGCTCACTTTTACCTCGACTCATTTGAGCCGCCACTACATTGTATTTTAAAGTAGAAAAACCCAACTCTTGTGTGGTTATGGTTCGATCTATTGGAAACGAACTTCCATAACCTGCTGCGGAACCCAGCGGATTTTGATCAACCGTTTTTATAGCAGCATCCAGCACGTAAACATCATCGATAAGCTGTTCTGCGTAAGCCGAAAACCATAAGCCAAAAGAAGAAGGCATAGCCACTTGAAGGTGTGTGTAACCTGGAAGCACTTTATTTTTGTGTTTTTCAGCCAAACTGAGTAAAGTTTCAAAAAACTCATGACTTAATATTTTAATCTGCTGAAGTTGTTCCCGATAATACAAATGCAAAGCCACTAACACCTGGTCGTTTCGAGATCTTGCGGTGTGAATTTTTCGACCCACATCTCCTAACTTTTGAATCAGTTCAAATTCAATTTTGGAATGCACATCTTCAAATTGAGACTCAATTTTAAACTCGCCATTTTCAACCTGCTTTGACATGATTTTAAATTGATGTTGTAAAAGTTGAAGTTCATCTGCTGAAATTAATCCCACACTTTCCAGCATTTTGGCGTGAGCCGCAGAAGCTTGAATGTCATATTTGGCAATGTGAATATCAATTTCACGATCATTTCCAACCGTAAATTTTTCAATTTTTTTGTCAATATCTATTCCTTTGTCCCAGAGTTTCATACTATTATTTCTTCGAAGAAAGAAGTTTCTGTCTTCATTATTAATTTTGATGCGAATTTTAAAAAGTTTATTTCTTTATGGTTTCAAAACCTTATCTAACAACTTAATGTATTGTTCAATTCCTTGTTCCAATTCTTCAATATAAATAAATTCATCTGCAGAATGTGAGCGGTTGCTGTCTCCAGGACCTAATTTGACCGATGGACACGATAAACACGCCTGATCTGAAAGCGTCGGCGATCCGTAAGTGCTCATTCCTAAACTCAATCCCGCTTGAACCAGAGCGTGATCTTTTGAAATTCCCGAAGAATTTAACCGGGTACTTCGTGGAATAATCTGATCACAAGGTGATTTTTCCTGAAGAAGTTCTACAATCTCCTCATTGTCATAAGCATCGGTCACACGAACATCAACTACTATATTCACTTCTGAAGGGATTGCATTATGCTGAACGCCGGCATTAATTTGTGTTACCGTCATTTTCACATCGCCAAGACTTGGCGAAGACTTTTCAAATTTGAAATCTTTGAACCACTGCAGAACCGGAATTGCCTTATAAATAGGGTTGTCAACGTTCGGATGGGCAGCATGTCCAGGCGTACCCTTTACTGTAGCATCAAAAACTAAAAGTCCTTTTTCGGCAATTGCTAGATTCATTAAGGTGGGCTCTCCAACGATGGCCACATCGATTTTTGGAATATGCTCAAGCATGAAATTTAATCCATTCTTTCCGCTGTTTTCTTCTTCGGCAGAGGCTACAAACACAAGGTTATAAATAAGATTTTCTTTAGCATAAAAATAGGTAAAGGTAGCAAGCAGAGAAACCAAACAACCGCCAGCATCATTACTTCCAAGACCGTAGAGTTTTCCGTTATCTACACTTGCTGTAAAAGGGTCTTTGGTGTAGCCTTTATTAGGCTGAACAGTATCGTGATGTGAGTTCAATAGTAACGTGGGCTTGTTCTTGTCAAAAAATTTATTGACCGACCAGACATTATTTTTTCGGCGTTTAAATTCAATATTATGAGAAGTCATCCAGTGTTCAATCAATGCTGCAGTTTGGTCTTCTTCAGTAGAAAAAGAAGGCGTTTCAATAAGACTCTTTAAAAGTTCTATTGCGTCTTGAGTTAGTTTTTTGATCATAGTTGAAGTGTTGTATAAATTGAATTAGAATCAACAATCATTTTAGGATTTCCAATACAAACTTTAAAAACCTTATTGTTTAAAGCATTGAAACAATTATCGAGTTTCGGAAGCATTCCATCAGCGATTTTACCTTGCTGAAAAAGTGTATGATAAGCCTCTAAATCTAAAGTTTCTATAACAGAATTGTCATTGGTCATATCACTTAAAACTCCTTTTTTTTCAAAACAATAATAGAGTTCTACTGAAAATGATGAAGCTAAAGCTACAGCTAATTCTGAAGCAATCGTATCGGCATTGGTATTAAGTAATTGCCCCTGCTTGTCGTGAGTTAATGCGCAAAACACGGGGACAATTTCTTCCTTGAGTAAAATTTCTATCAATGAGGTATTAACTTGAATAATATCGCCCACAAAACCGTAATCTATAGAAGTTACTGGACGTTTATAAGACTGGATGAGATTTCCGTCTGCTCCAGTCAAGCCAAGTGAATTGCATCCCTTAGCTTGCAAAGCAGCTACTATAGTTTTATTAAGTTTGCCTGCATAAACCATAGTAACCACGTCCAGAGTTTTTTGGTCTGTAAGCCGACGCCCGTCTACTTTTTCAATTTTAATTCCAAGTTGCTTTGAAGTTTCTGAAGCCAGATTCCCACCTCCATGAACCAAAATTTTCAAACCTTTCAGTTTAGATAAATCTTCAATAAACTGCTGAAGAGCAACAGTATCATTAATGATTTTCCCTCCTATTTTGATAATTTTTAGCGTTTCCATTTTGTATTGTCCTTATTGATATCTATCCGGTTCCTGATTTAAATCTGCTCTAAAATTTGCTTTAACACCAATTGAGCAGCAAAAGTTCTATTGTTAGCCTGAGGAATGATCAATGAATTCTCACTATCCAAAACGGCATCTTGAGCTACAACATTTCGTCTAATGGGCAAGCAATGCATGAATTTTGCCTTATCCAATTTGGCTTTGGTCATCATCCATTTTTTATCCTGACTCAAGATCTTACCGTAGTCTTTATAACTACTCCAGTTTTTTACGTAAGCGAAATCAGCATCTTTAATTGCTTCCTCCTGATCGTAATAAATCGGTGTGTTTTTAGTAATCTCAGGGTTAAGTTCATAGCCTTCTGGATGAGTGATCCTGAAATCTGCTTCCATCAGCTGCATCATTTCCGCAAATGAGTTTGGCACAGCCTGAGGCAATGCTTTGGGATGGGGAGCCCAGGATAAAACCACTTTTGGCTTTTCCTTTTCTTTAAATTCTGAAATAGTTATCGCATCTGTCAAAGCTTGCAAAGGATGCGCCGTAGAACTTTCCATATTGATAACTGGTACTGTAGCATACTTTGCAATACTGTTTAAAACCAATTCTGCTTCATCCTCTTCCTTATTTTTCAAGCCAGGAAATGCTCTCACAGCAATAATATCAGCATACTGAGAAATCACTTCTGCCGCATCTTTCACATGTTCAGAAGTTTTGGCATCCATCACCGACCCATCTTCAAACTCAAGTTGCCAGGCATCATTTACATTCAAAACCATAACTTCCATTCCTAAATTTTTCGCCGCCTTTTCGGTACTTAGTCGCGTTCTCAAACTCGAGTTGAAAAACAACATCACCAAAGTTTTATGACGTCCTAATGCTTCATATTGAAATGGATTTTGCTTCAATCGCTTAGCAGATTCAATAGCTTTATTTAGATTTTTAATGTCGTGTATGCTTGTATATTTTTTCATCTGTATTTTTTATTGTTTAATAAAGATTATATGCAATTCGCTAATATTCATTTCGGTATATCAATTTGTTTGTAGTGGCCCATTTCATTACATTTTTTTAGCAAAGCGGAATTTAATACGCAATTAATTGATATTGAGATGATTTAATTCAACTTGAAGAGCCTCAAAAAAGCGATCCAAATGTGATTTTTGAATAGTTAAGGGCGGCAGTATTCTGATGAGATTGGGGTTTTTAGAACTTCCAGTGAACATACGTTGATTGAAGAGTAAGTTTTTTCTCAACCCAGAAACTGGAACATCAAACTCCAAACCTAGCATCAGTCCTCTTCCTTTAAATGCTTTTAAACCAGAAACTGATTTTGCTTTAGCCTTAAAATAAGCTGACATTTCTGTAGCATTAGACATTAGGGTTTCATTTTGAATAACTTTCAAAACAGATAATGCCGCTTGACAAGCCAAATGATTTCCACCAAAAGTTGTTCCCAGCAACCCGAAAGAGGCTTTGATCTTGGGATGAATCAAAATGCCACCAACCGGAAAACCATTACCCATCCCTTTAGCCATAGAAATAATATCTGGCTGAATCCCATACTTCTGAAACGCAAAAAAATCTCCAGACCTGCCAAAACCCGACTGCACTTCATCGGCAATAAGGCATGTATTATACTTTTCACATAATAGTTCCAAACCCTTATGAAATCCAAGACAAGCTTCATCCAAACCTCCAACCCCCTGGATGGTTTCCAGAATAACAGCACAGGTTTCATCCTGTTTCAAAATAGATTCTACAGTTTCTAGGTCACCTAATTCAACAAAATTAACTTGCTGTTGAGCATTTAATGGAGAAATAATTTTTTGATTATCGGTAGCGGCAACCGCTGCTGATGTCCTCCCATGAAACGAATTTTTGAAAGCCAATACTCTGTGTTTTTGATTGTGAAACGAAGCCAGTTTTAAAGCATTCTCGTTGGCTTCGGCTCCAGAACTACATAAAAACAATTGATATTCCTTGCATTTTGAAACTTGCTCTAGTTTCTCTGCAAGTTCATTTTGTAAAGGATTTTGAACAGCATTACTATAAAATCCAATATTTTGCAACTGATCCGAAAGAGCTTTTACGTATTCCGGATGAGAATGACCAATAGAAATAACTGCATGCCCGCCATATAAATCCAAATACTCTAAGCCTTGGTCATCATAAACATAAACGTCTTTAGCTTTTACAGGCGTGACATCGTACAATGGATAAACGTCGAATAAACTCATAACTGTTCCTTTTTAATCTGACTTATTTTTTGAAATGAAGCTACCATTCCTTGAATAAGTGATGAACTTAATCCCTTATGTTCCATCTCGTTCAAGCCTTCAATCGTGCAACCTCTTGGAGTAGTAACCTGATCGATTTCTTCTTCTGGATGTTTACCATTGGTAATAAGAAGATTTGCTGCTCCTTCACAAGTGTACATCGCCAGTTGTTGAGCTACTACTGAATCAAAACCAAGCTGTATAGCGGCTTGAGTTGAAGCTCTTATCAGTCGCATCCAAAACGCAATCCCACTGGCGCAAACCACAGTAGCGGCTTGCATCTGTGATTCTGAAATCATCATGGAGTGTCCAAGTTTATCAAAAACACCTTGTGCCGTTTGGATAACCTTCTCATCTTTGGAATTACTGCAAAGACAGGTCATTGACTTTCCTACTGCAATTGCTGTGTTAGGCATAGCCCTTATAATGCTCTGCTTTGTTCCACAAATCGCTTCTATTTTGGCTATATCAACTCCTTTAACCGTGGAAATAAGAAGGTGCATTTTATTTAAATGAGGCGTGATTTCAGATAAAACAGATTCAAAGTGAGAAGGTTGAACTGCAAAAATTAAGATCTCCGAAGCTTGGACTGCTTCAACATTACTTGAAGTTAATATCACATTTTCAGTGCTTTTAAATTCTTGGATGCTGCTTAAATTCCGTTTGGTTAAATATAACGAAGTATAAGCATTTTCTTCAACTAGGCCCATAGCAATAGACTTTCCGAGGTTTCCAGTTCCTATAATGGCTATTTTCATGAGATAATTTTTTAAAAATAATTTGCTTTTAGTTCCAATCCCATAGCTTCATCAAGGCCAAACATCAAATTCATATTCTGAACAGCTTGACCAGAAGCCCCTTTAAGTAGATTATCTAACACAGAAGTGATAAGCAGTTTGTTCTTATGCTTTTGAAGATGAAGTAAACATTTGTTTGTGTTTATAACCTGTTTTAGATGAAGTTCCTGTTCTGATACAATTGTAAAACATGCTTCATCATAAAATTGTTCATAAATCGTCTTTGCTTCTTCCAGAGTTCCTTCAAAATGTGTGTAACTAGACGCAAAAATTCCTCGAGAAAAATTACCTCTGTTTGGAATGAAATTGATGCCGTGATTGAATTCATTTTGAAGTCCTATAAGGCTTTCAGAGATTTCATCCAGATGTTGATGTGAAAATACTTTATACGACGAAAAATTGTTATCTCGCCAGGCAAAATGGGTTGTGACAGATGGTGAAGTTCCGGCTCCTGTAGCTCCCGTTACCGCATTCACATGCACATCGTTTTGCAAAAGATGTTCTTTAGCGAGAGGCAAAAGTGCGAGCTGGATGGCCGTTGCAAAACATCCTGGATTAGCAATACAATTAGCTGATTTGATAACCATTTTATTCAGTTCTGGAAGGCCATACACAAAGGTTTTATCTTGAAATTTGGTAGAAGCTTTAAGTCTAAAGTCATTACTTAAATCGATGATTTTAGTTTGATCAGAAAAATAGTTTTCCTCTAAAAAAGCTTTAGAATTTCCGTGACCTAAACACAAAAACACAACATCTACTTCTGAATTTATTTCAGAAGAAAATTTCAAGTTTGTAGTTCCAACTAAATCCTGATGAACTTGATTAATAAAGTTCCCTGCATTGGATGTGCTGAAAATGAAATCCAAATGAGCCTGTGGATGATTTAATAACAATCGAATCAACTCTCCGGCGGTATATCCTGCACCTCCTATTATTCCTACGTGTATCATACTTCTGAATTGACCTGATGAAAAATTTTAGTTGAATTGGCAAAAAGCTTGATAAATCCCTTAGCTTCATCTGCCGTCCATCCCGAATTCATTTCGCCATAACTTCCGAATTTAGCATTCATAAGGTCGTGATCTGACGTTACGCCTTCTAGTGTAAAATGATAAGGTTTGAGTGAAAGAATAACTGTCCCCGATACGTTCTTTTGACTGCTTTCTAAAAAGGCCTCAATATCTCTCATCACGGGTTCCAGATACAAACCTTCGTGCAAATGCATGCCATAATAACTGGATAGAAAATCTTTATGCTGAAGTTGCCATTTGGTGAGCGTATGTTTTTCTAGCAAATGATGTGCTTTGATTATAGTCAGGGCTGCAGCAGCTTCAAAACCCACACGCCCTTTAATGCCAACAATCGTATCTCCAACGTGAATATCGCGACCAATAGCAAATGCAGAAGCAAGCTTTTCCACTTGTTGAATAAGAAAGACTTTGCTATTTTTTTCACCATTCACTGCAACCAATTCACCTTTTACAAAAGTGAGTTCCAGTTTTTCAATTTCATTATTTTGAAGTTGAGAAGGATAAGCAGCCTCCGGTAAAGCTTCATGAGACGTCAAGGTTTCCTCACCTCCAACACTGGTTCCCCATAATCCCTTATTGATGGAGTATTTTGCTTTATCCCACGACATGTTCACCTGATGAGATTTTAAATAATCAATTTCTTCTTGTCTTGATAATTTTTGATCTCTGATAGGGGTGATGATTTCGATTTCTGGCGCTAAGGTTTGAAAAATCATATCGAATCTTACCTGATCATTACCTGCACCTGTACTGCCATGAGCAATATATTGAGCGCCTACTTTTTTGGCATATTTAATAATTTCTACCGCCTGGATAATTCGTTCTGCGCTAACTGACAAAGGATAGGAATTGTTTTTTAAGACATTACCGAATATCAGATACTTTATGACTTTGTCATAATATGAAGCCACGGCATCGATATTATGATAGGATGAAACTCCCATTTTAAGCGCTTTTTCTTCGATTTCTTTGATTTCTGCTGAAGAAAATCCACCTGTATTGACACTTACAGCATGAACATCGTATCCAGCTTTAGATAAACTCAAAGCGCAGTAAGACGTATCTAAACCTCCACTATAGGCTAAAACTAATTTTTTCATGATTTGGTCTTTTTTAAAATTGATAGCTTTATATTCTTTAATCGTTTCCAGATTTTTTTATCAAATGGTTTTTTGAGATTTGAAGATTCTCGCTTTTGATTTGGATCATACAACATACCTGTACAAAAACACATTTTTTGATTAGTACGTTGTAAAACATCATAGTTTTTACAAGTTTGACAACCATTCCAAAACGATTGATCGTCGGTTAATTCTGAAAAAGTAACAGGACGATATCCCAGATCACTATTCATTTTCATTACGGCAAGTCCAGTCGTGATACTAAAAATTTTAGCATCAGGAAATTTGTGCCTGGAGTGTTCAAATATTTTTTTCTTGATCTTTTTAGCTAAACCTTGATCTCTGTAATCTGGATGAACAATCAATCCTGAATTGGCTACAAATTTGCTGTGACTCCAAGCTTCGATATAGCAGAACCCAGCAAACTTGTCGCTTTCCAAGGCAATAACGGCATTACCCTTTTCCATCTTAGAAATAATATATTCCGGCTGGCGCTGGGCAATACCAGTCCCCCTAACCTTTGCAGCTTCCTCAATGGTTGCACAAATGGTTTTGGCGTAAACCGCATGAGACTTATCAGCAATTACAATCTTCATTGCATTGATTTTATTAGTTTAAAGAAAAAAGTGAAATTTTTGAGAAGAGAACCGAACTCATCTAAGTTCTATATAGTGATATAGCCCCTAGGGGCGGCGAAAGAATGAAATACTAAACCCATCAATTGAATTATTGATATGATTTAAATTGTCGAAATGTGAATATGGTGTTTTCAAAATAAATAAAATTGTTGTGAGACGCTAGATTCTTTTAGTAAGTAAAAACTAACGGCGACGAGGCATCCTTATGGGCTGGATGTTTAAAACAACAATATTATAAGTGATATTCATATTCCAAATATAAATTAATAATTCTTATAACAAGTTAAAATTCAACTTATTAATGATTTTTATGTTAAACCAAGAATTGAAATAAATCTGGTTTGTTATTCAAATAGTCTCCATAAAACTTGTTGTCCTTCATTCGTTTAACAAGCGGGTCAAAATCCGATTGAAATTTGAGCTCCAATCCTACAACTGCAGCCCCATTCTCTCTGTTGGTTTTCTTCGTATATTGAAAGTAAGTAATGTCGTCTGTTGGTCCTAAAATCTCAGCCACAAATTCTCGCAAAGCTCCAGCTCTTTGTGGAAACTTTACAATAAAATAATGCTTTAAATTGGCGTATAGCATCGCTCGTTCTTTGATTTCGGCAGTTCTTGTTATATCGTTATTGCTCCCGCTGATGATGCAAACGACATTTTTGCTTTTGATCTCTTCAGCATAATGCTCTAAAGCTGCAATACTCAATGCTGCAGCAGGTTCGGCGACGATAGCTTCTTTATTATACAAATCCAAAATCGTTTGACAAATATGACCCTCGTCTACGGTGATCATGTCATGAAGATTCTCTTTAGCTATCGAAAAAGTCAAATCCCCAACACGCTTAACAGCAGCACCATCTACAAAATTCTCTATTGTACCAAGAGCGATATTTTTATCATTCTTAATAGAATTGGACATCGACGGCGCACCTTTAGGCTCCACACCTATAATTTTGGTACTCGGGGATAACTTTTTAAACACGGATGACAATCCAGACGCTAAACCTCCTCCTCCTACTGGAAGAAATACGTAGTCGATTTTATCATCACCAGATTGATTCAAGATTTCCAGACCCACTGTAGCTTGGCCTTCTATCACTTTTGGATCGTTAAAAGGATGAATGAACGTCATTCCTTCTTCCTGGCACTGCTTCATTGCTGCTGCATAGGCATCATCGAAACTATCGCCAACTAACACAATTTCAATGAATTCTTCACCAAACATTTTGACCTGTTCAATTTTTTGTTTTGGTGTTGGTGAAGGCATGTAAATACAGCCTCTGATCTTTAAAATTTTACAGGAAATAGCAACGCCTTGGGCATGATTACCTGCACTGGCACAAACAATTCCATTCCTCATTTCCTCATCAGATAAGGAAGACATTTTATTATAAGCTCCTCTAATTTTATAAGAGCGCACTTGTTGTAGATCTTCTCTTTTGAAAAAGACATTTGATCCGTATTGTTTGGAATAGCGTAAATTTTGACTTAAAGGAGTTACAATAGCAACACCTTCAAGGTTTTTTGCAGCTTTCCTGATGTCTTCAAGTTTTGGTAAATAAGCAGTCTCGACTTCCATTCTATAATGTTACTTTTTCTTTAGATTCTGTTTTAAGGGCTTTCATGGCCACCATTGCGATTCTTAAGCGCTTGCCCGCTTTTTCTATAGGGTGATTTCTTATTTTATCATTAACCTCAATTAATTCAATATTATCAACAGCATGGCCTTCAGCATAAGTTTTACCAATAACGGAGGAATCCACGGACTTCATAAAGTCACTTAAAAGAGGTTTGGCAGCGTGATCAAATAAATAACATCCATATTCAGCAGTATCCGAAATCACCCGATTCATTTCAAATAGCTTTTTTCTTGCTATAGTGTTTGCGATTAAAGGTAACTCGTGAAGTGATTCATAATAGGCTGAATCTTCAATAATACCGGCACTTACCATGGTTTCATAAGCCAACTCAACACCAGATTTCACAAAGGCCACAAGCAAAACTCCATGATCAAAATACTCTTGTTCTTTAATATGATCTGAAGTGAGTTCTGTTTTCTCAAAGGCAGTTTCACCAGTTTCAGCTCTCCATTTCAAAAGATTAACGTCATCATTAGCCCAGTCTTCCATCATCATTTTGGAAAAGTGACCTGAAATGATATCGTCCATGTGCTTTTCGAACAAAGGCTTCAAGATGGATTTTAATTCTTCAGAAAGTTCAAAAGCCTTAATTTTAGCTGGATTGGATAATCTATCCATCATATTGGTAATGCCACCATGTTTTAAAGCTTCGGTAATGGTTTCCCATCCAAATTGAATCAATTTAGCGGCGTAACCAGGCTCCACGCCTTCCTCAATCATTTTATCAAAGGATAAGATAGCACCGGTTTGTAAAAGTCCGCAAAGAATGGTTTGTTCCCCCATCAAATCGCTTTTTACTTCAGCTACAAATGAAGACTCCAGAACTCCAGCTCTATGCCCACCAGTAGCAACTGCGTAGGCTTTGGCTTGTTCAAAACCCTTACCTTCTGGATCATTTTCCGGGTGCACAGCAATAAGTGTAGGTACCCCAAACCCTCTTTTATACTCCTCTCGGACTTCAGTTCCCGGGCACTTCGGTGCCACCATAATCACAGTGATATCTTCTCGTATTTTCATACCTTCTTCTACGATATTGAAGCCATGGGAATAACTTAAGGTTGATCCTTTTTTCATATAAGGCATCACCGATTTGATGACATTGGAGTGTTGCTTATCAGGAGTAAGATTCAGTACCAGATCTGCTTCCGGCACTAATTCCTGATAAGTGCCTACTTTGAAGTTGTTTTTGGTTGCGCTTTTATAAGACTCGCGTTGTTCATCAATAGCAGCCTGTCGCAAGGCATAGGAAATATCCAAGCCAGAATCTCTCATGTTTAAACCTTGATTCAGACCTTGTGCTCCACAACCAATAATCACAATTTTCTTTCCTTCTAAAGCTTTAACGCCTTCTTCAAACTCTGAAGAATGCATGAATCTACATTTACTGAGTTGCTCTAACTGATGGCGTAGCGATAATGTGTTGAAATAATTTGACATGTGTAAATAGTTTAATTTGAAAATGCTTCGAGCATTTTACTTATTTTCATTTCTTCTTTAGAAACAGAAATGCGGCCTGATCTGGTCAGTTGCATAATTCCGAAAACTTCTAATTCCCGGTGTAAAAGTTCTATTTCTTCAGTTCTGCCAGACTTTTCCAGCACAAAGAATTCTTTATTAACTGTTACGATATTCGAATTGCTCTCTTTGATTATATTTTGAATTTGTCGCTCTTCAAAAAGCAATTCTGATTTTATTTTGAACAGACAAGATTCTTGGTAAATGATCTCATCTTCTCTATGGTAATAAGCTTTGATCACTTCTACTTGTTTTTCAATCTGACCAATAATTTTCTTCATTCGTTCTTCAGTCAACTCGACAACTATCGTCCATTTTGAAATGTTTTCAATTTCAGAAACTGAAGAATTGATGCTTTCAATATTGATATGTCGACGCTGAAAAATAGCAGAAATACGATTCAGTAATCCAATATTATTTTCAGTGTAAATTGAAATTGTATAAGGTTTATTTTCTTCCATATCATTCTAATCTTATATCTGAAACACTTGCCCCTGCCGGAACCATAGGAAACACGTTCCCTTCTTTTTCTACGCAAACTTCCAAAAAGTAAGGACCATCGGTTTCCATCATTTCTTTGACGGCTGAATTCAATTCAGATCGCTTTGTGACTTTTTTGGCATCTATATAATAACCTTTAGCAATAGCAACAAAATCTGGATTGGTCATTTCAGTTGAAGCGTAACGCTTGTCAAAAAACAACTGTTGCCATTGCCTTACCATTCCCAGAAATTCGTTGTTGAGTACTACAATTTTAAGCGGAATTCTTTGCTGAAAAACAGTTCCCAATTCCTGTATGGTCATTTGGTATCCACCATCACCAATGACAGCGACAACGTCACGCTCAGGGGCAGCCATTTTAGCGCCAATGGCTGCTGGCAATGCAAATCCCATCGTACCTAATCCTCCCGACGTAATATTACTTTTGGTGATATTAAAATCAGAGTAGCGACAAGCGATCATCTGGTGCTGACCAACATCACTCACAATAGCAGCATTCCCTTTGCTTTGCAAATTGATTTCCTTGATCACTTCGCCCATCGTTAATCCTTCTTTGGTGGGATGGAGATCGTTTTTGATGACTTTTTCGTATTCAATAGTATACAAATCTTTAAAACGTTGATGCCAATCTGTATGTTTTTTTTCTTTTAAATAAGGCAGAAGCTGTGTCAAACTAACTTTAGCATCTCCGATGATTGGAATATTGGCTTTTACATTTTTATCCACCTCAGCAGCATCAATTTCAAAATGAATGACTTTAGCTTGTTTGGCGTAAAAATTCAGGTTCCCTGTCACTCGATCATCGAAACGCATCCCAATGGCGATGAGCACATCGCATTCATTAGTCAATACATTAGGGCCGTAATTCCCATGCATTCCTACCATGCCCACATTGAGAGGATGAGAAGTCGGTAAAGCGGAAGCTCCCAGAATTGTCCAGGCTGCTGGAATTCCCGATTTTTCAACCATAGCTTTGAAGATGGCTTCAGCTTCGCTTAAAATTACGCCTTGTCCCCAAACAATCAGAGGTTTTTTAGCCGAATTAATCAAAGCCGCCGCTTCTTGTATTTTCTCCTCATCTGCAACCGGAACAGGCTTATAACTTCTTATTTGTATGCATTTCTGGTATGAAAAATCAAATTCTTCAAATTGAACATCTTTGGTAATATCGATTAAAACAGGGCCAGGTCGACCACTTTTAGCGATATAAAAGGCTTTAGCCAAAACTTCTGGAATATCTGAAGCCTTGGTAATTTGGTGATTCCATTTGGTCACTGGTGTAGAAATACCTACAATATCTGTTTCCTGAAAGGCATCGCTTCCTAGTAGTTTAGAATTGACCTGCCCTGTGATGCATACCAAAGGCGTAGAATCTATCTGAGCGTCAGCGATTCCAGTTACAAGGTTGGTAGCTCCGGGACCCGAGGTGGCCACGACGACTCCCACTTTGCCCGAAATTCTTGCATAGCCCTGAGCGGCATGAATTGCACCTTGTTCATGGCGAGCCAGCACATGGTGAATTTGATCCTGATACTGATGTAACTGATCATAAACTGGCATGATGGCTCCTCCAGGATAACCATACAAGGTCTTTACCCCTTCTGCTAATAGACATTTAATCACAGCTTCACTTCCCGACATTTTTTCCTTAACGATGGTATCAGTTTGTTTTTCTAAGGTCACAATTTCTTTCATACGGCATAGTTATCAACTAATTTGACTCTGCATTAATTCATTTTCAGTTTTAAAATTCATCAGTCACACAACCTTTTGAAGCTGAATTGACCATTTTTGCATATTTAAAAAGCACTCCTCTTTTAAATTTCAACTCAGGGGCTTTCCATTGTTGCTTACGCTGCTTAAGTTCATCATCAGAAACCTCAAGACTAATGCTATTGGTTTCTGCATCAATAGTGATGATATCTCCTTCTTGGACAAGAGCAAGTGTCCCTCCCTCCTGAGCTTCAGGAGTGATGTGCCCTACCACAAACCCATGAGTCCCTCCAGAAAAGCGTCCATCGGTAATCAAAGCAACATCTTTACCTAATCCTGCTCCCATAATAGCCGCTGTAGGTTTTAGCATTTCTGGCATACCAGGCCCTCCTTTTGGGCCTTCATAGCGAATCACAACGACGTCTCCTTTTTGAACTTTTCCATCTCTGATGCCATCATTAGCCTCATACTCACTTTCAAATACCTTGGCTTTACCTCTAAATTTTAATCCTTCTTTCCCTGTGATTTTAGCAACACTTCCTTCTTCTGCTAAGTTTCCAAATAACATCCTCAGGTGTCCTGAAATTTTGATCGGATCTTCAATTGACTTTATCACTTCCTGACCTTCTTTGAGATCTTCAACATCTAAGAGATTTTCGGCTAAAGTTTTGCCCGTTACGGTCATACAGTCTCCGTGAAGCAATCCTTTTTTGAGTAAATATTTCAGAACAGCCGGAATACCACCAACTTCGTGCAAATCTTCCATCAGGTATTTTCCGCTGGGTTTTAAGTCAGCTAAAAAGGGCGTATTATCGCTTATTTTCTGAAAATCAGTTAATGTAAAATCGATTTGCGCTGCTCTGGCAATCGCCAAAAAGTGCAAAACTGCATTGGTAGATCCTCCCAAAATGGTGACCAACCTAATGGCATTTTCTAAAGATTTCCTAGTGATGATATCTGAAGGCTTGATGTCCTTCTCCAATAATACTCTTAAGGCTTCCCCAGCTTTCACTGATTCATCCTTTTTCTGCTGACTCAAAGCTGGATTAGACGAATTATAGGGTAAGGTCATTCCCAATGCTTCAATAGATGAAGCCATAGTATTGGCCGTGTACATTCCACCGCAAGCTCCAGCTCCCGGACAGGCTTTTTCAACAATACTCTGATATTCTTCTTCTGGCATAGTTCCCGCAACCTTACTTCCCCAGGCTTCAAAAGCAGAGACCACGTCCAGTTTTTTTCCGTTGTGACAGCCAGAATCAATGGTTCCACCATAAATCATAATACAAGGTCTGTTCAATCGAATCATAGCGATGAGTGCACCAGGCATGTTTTTATCACAACCAACTACAGTAATCAATCCATCATAACTCATGGCTTGCACTACCGTCTCCATAGAATCGGCAATAATATCTCTTGAAGGCAAGGAATACCGCATTCCAGGAGTTCCCATAGAAATACCATCACTCACGCCTATGGTATTAAAGATTAATCCCACGATATCCTCATTTGCTGTACCTTGTTTAGCCAATTTTGCCAAATCATTGAGGTGCATATTACAAGGATTTCCTTCGTATCCAGTACTGGCAATCCCCACAATAGGTTTATAAAAATCTTCCTTAGTCAAACCGATGGCGTGGAGCATAGCTTGAGCCGCAGGTTGAGTTGGATCTTGAGTCACCGTTTTGCTATATTTATTCAATTCCATAGAAATGCTTTCATTGTAAAGCATCAAAACTAAAAATTGACTGAAGTTTAGATCCTACTTTGAAAATTTACATGTTAAATCCAATGCTGAAGAATAACTATTAAACATCTGAAAATCAATAATTTAATCTATATATCTTGGGATAGTCAATTCTGAAAAAAAATTAGATTTTATAGAATATTTAAATTTTATCTAAAAGATTTTTAGCTCATCAACTCCTTCAGGTAGATCTAAAACTCAAGACGTGAGATCAAGTGAACTTTAAACCTATAAGCTTGATGTCTAAAAAAATTAAAGTTTGCAGTAACAAAATCAACAGAAATAGAAGAATTAATTTCCCAAAAGAATAAATTTCAGCTCCTCATAAGTAGAAATCTGAATGGATTTTTTCTTCTGATCGATAACTGCTTTAATTTGGGGTGGCAGGTCGACTTTGGTTTGAATAGACGCTTCTACCGTATCCAGAAATTTGGTTGGGTGTGCGGTTTCCAAAAACACACAGTGCGTGTCTGGATTGGATTTCAGATAATCTTTTGCAGCCAAATAACCGATCGCCCCGTGTGGGTCTGCGATATAATTGTAATTTTTATAAAGTTCTTTGAGTCCTTCTCGAGTTTCCTCGTCGGAGTAACTTCTAGAGGATAAATTGTTTTTCAAATCTTTGAATTCGTTTTTGAAGATCTCCTGAATTCTGATAAAATTACTCGGATTCCCTACATCCATCGCATTACTGATGGTCTGAACTGTTGGTTTTGGCGAGTAATTTTCGGTTTTGAGATACTCAGTCACTACCTGATTCTCGTTATTCGCGGCGATGAAATGATGAATCGGCAAGCCTAATTGTTGGGCCATAAACCCGGCGCATATGTTTCCAAAATTACCACTTGGGACAGAAAAAACAATATTTTTATGCTGTTGATGCAACTGCTTGTAAGCAAAGAAAAAATAAAACATCTGCGGTAACCAACGCGCCACATTGATAGAATTGGCAGAGGTGATCTGGACGTGATCGGTGATACTTTCGTCTAGAAAAGCGGTTTTTACCATGTCCTGGCAGTCGTCGAAAACACCATCAACTTCCAAAGCTGTGATGTTCTGCCCTAAGGTGGTGAGTTGTTTTTCCTGAACTTTACTCACCTTGCCTTTTGGATATAAAATAACCACTTTAATGCCCTTGATGCCAAGAAACCCATTGGCTACGGCACCACCTGTATCTCCCGAAGTTGCTACCAACACCGTCATATCTTTCTGCTCTTTGGAATTGAAAAACCGGAGACATCTGGACATGAATCTAGCACCAACATCTTTGAAGGCCATAGTTGGTCCGTGAAAAAGTTCAAGTGATGATAGTTTCTCATCCAGTTTTACCACAGGGAAATCAAAACTCAGTGTTTCAGCAATAATTTGTTTGAGCTCGTTATCTGGAATTTCCGGACTTACAAATTGACGAATGGCTTCAAAAGCAATTTCGTTGTAAGACAAATGCTTGATATTCTCAAAAAATGAGTTGGGTAGCGGTTCAATCGAAGTTGGAAAATAAAGCCCCTTATCTGGCGCAAGTCCCTTGACCACGGCTTCTTCGAAAGTGACCTGCGGAGCTTTCTTATTGAGTGAATAAAAATTCATTAGTTAAGAATTTATGATTTTAATACCATCATGATTTACTTTTGAAACATAAGTCTGAAAGTCAATGGTTGTGTTTTCATATACTTTTCTCATGGCTTGCTCCACTGCTTTTGCAGTAGATTCCCCTTTGGATAAGGCAAAAATAGAAGGACCTGAGCCAGAAATTCCTGTGCCGAGTGCCCCACATTCCAGAGTTACCTTTTTGATCTCATTAAAATGAGGAATGAGCTGACTTCGATAAGGCTCAATAATCGCATCATGAAGAGATCGTTTGAGCAGTTCATAGTCTTCTGTATGCAAAGCATGGACTAAACTCCCTACATTAGACCACTGTACTATTGCTTGTTGCATAGAGACCGTTTTTGGTAATATAGCGCGGGCTTCAGCGGTCTTGATTTCAATCTGAGGATGAATAATAGTTGCGTATAGATCATCTGGTACCGGAAGCTTAAGAATCTCTAATGGACTGAGACTTTTTACTAAAGTAAAGCCTCCAAAAATGGCGGGAGCGAGGTTATCGGCGTGTTCACTTTGACTTGCTACAGCTTCGCCTTTCATCGCAAATTGAGTGAGTTGGGTTTTGTTATAAGGCTTACCCATCAGCTCGTTGATGGCAAAAACACTTCCTGCCGCGCTTGCAGAGCTACTTCCGATACCACTACCAGGTTTGATGTGCTTGTAGATTTCAATTTCAAAACCAACATCTGGCTTTAAATCATCGATAAGCGCCTGAGCTGAAACGCCGGCCACATTTTTATTAGTTTCGAAGGGCAAATCAAAGCCTTCAATTTTTGTAATTCGGATGCCTTTTTCAGGCGAGGTTCTCACGATCATTTGATCACCAACAGTTTCCAGACAAAATCCCAAAACATCGAACCCACAGGACACATTAGATACGGTTCCAGGAGAAAATATATGTATTTCTTTAGTTGAATTCATTAAGCTTACGTAACTGGGTTTATCTATCTATTGCTCACTCGTATGATATCGGCAAAAAGTCCTGAAGCCGTCACATCTGCGCCGGCTCCAGCGCCTTTCACTATAATCGGCTGTTCTGGATAGCGTTGAGAATAAAACATCACAATGTTGTCCTTTCCTTCAAGATTATAAAATGGATGTCCCTGTGGAATTTCTTCCAATCCAACACTGGCCTTGCCTAAGTTAAATTGAGCCACGTATTTCAGCTGAGAATTGTTCTTCTGGGCTGAGGCGAACAAATTCTGAAAATGATTTTCATCATGAATAAGCGTTTCAAAGAAATCGTCTACAGTATCGCTTTCAAGATTGGCTTTGGTTAAGAAAGATTCATTGGAAATGTCTTCCAGATTCATTTCATAACCGCTTTCTCTGGCCAGAATGAGAATTTTCCTGGCAACATCTACTCCGCTTAAATCGATTCTTGGATCTGGTTCTGTAAAGCCTTCAGCCTGGGCTTCTTTTACCACATCAAAAAACTTGGTCTCATTGCTGAAATTGTTGAATACAAAGTTTAAACTTCCAGATAATACCGCTTGAATAGAGGTGATCTTATCTCCTGAAGCGACCAGATTATTTAAAGTATCGATAATTGGTAATCCTGCGCCAACATTGGTTTCAAATAAAAATGAGGCGTTGTATTTTTTAGATAAATCTTTTAAATTCTTATAGTTTTTAAAATTGCTGGAACACGCAATTTTGTTACAAGCTATGACTGAAATACTGTGTTTCAGATAGTCCGCATACATATCTGAAACGGCTTCGCTGGCTGTAATGTCAACAAAAATACTATTGCGTTTATTCAATACTGTCGTTTTCTCTAAAAAGGCATTCAAGGAAGCAGGTTCTCCCTTAGAGAGTAACTCCTTCCAGTTTTCTAGATGGATTCCATCCTCATCAAAATACATTTTCTTTGAATTGGATATCCCAATGACTCTTAGGTTAATGTGTAATTCTTTCTTCAAAAATTTACTTTGCTGATGAATTTGTGCCAATAGGCGTTCCCCTACATTTCCAACACCTGTGATAAAAACATTCAGCTGTTTAGTTTTGACTTCAAAGAAACTTTCGTGAAGAGAATTCAATGCTTTTTTTACATCTTTTTTAAAGATCACAGCAGAGATGTTTTTTTCTGAAGCCCCCTGAGCGATTGCCCTTACATTAATATTGTTTTTTCCCAAAGCGCTAAACATTTTACCGCTAATGCCTTGGTGGTTTTTCATATTATCTCCCACCAACGCTACAATAGACATGTCAGTTTCTACAATAACAGGTTTTATTTTTCTCGTGGAAATTTCATATTCAAATTCTCCATCTACGGCGGTTGCCGCGAGTTCAGAATCATGTTCTGAAATTCCGAAACAAATGGAATGTTCTGATGAAGCCTGAGTAATAAAGATAATGTTTATTTTTTCTAAGGCTAAAACTTCAAACAAGCGTTTGGAAAAGCCAGGAATACCAATCATTCCATTTCCTTGCAAAGTCAGTAAAGCAATGTCATCTACACTCGAAATTCCGCTGACACTCTTTTTCTTAGAATCAGTTTCGGATTCTGTTTTTATTAAAGTTCCCTTCTCATTAGGCTTCAACGTATTTTTAATCAAAATAGGGATTTCTGAGTCTAAAGCGGGTTGAATTGTTGGAGGGAACAGCACTTTTGCTCCAAAATGAGACAATTCCATAGCTTCCTGGTAGGACAATTCCTCTATGGGTGAAGCTTGTTTTACCAATTTTGGATTAGCCGTATACATCCCACTCACATCTGTCCAGATTTCCAATTGCTTTACTTTAAGAGCGGCTGCAATTATTGAAGCTGTAAAGTCGGAACCTCCTCGACCAAGAGTTGTTATTTCTCCAATGTTAGATTTTGATACAAATCCCGGTAAAATCGTGAGTGTATGTGAATTACTTTTGAAATAATCTTGTATATTTTTATTGGTTGCCAAATAATTGACATCTGCTTTGGTAAATATGGAGTTTGTTACAATCAACTCCTGAGCATTTTTTCTATGCGCATCAATACCTCTTAATTTAATAGCTTCTGTAATGATATAAGAAGACATCAATTCTCCAAAACTTACTAGTTTATCTGAAGTTTTGGGCGTCAACTCATTGATAAGATATATCCCATCCAGAAGATTCTTGAGATAATTCAGTTCGTTATCCAAATAGCGTTTTGCAGCTTCATTTTCTGAAGGAATCAATTCAGATAATAGAGTATAATGAATAGCTTTAATTTTTTCAAATTCAAGAACATAGTCTTCATTTTTGTTGAGTGCTAATTCCCCGGCAGTTAGTAATTTATCCGTAATTCCACCTACTGCTGATACGATACAAACAACTTTCTCTTTTTGGGAATAACTCTCTAGTATATCCATAACCTTGGTTATGTTTTTAGAATTTCCCATTGAAGATCCTCCAAATTTTAATACGTCCATAGCTTGTTTTTTTGGTTTCGGACTAAGAATTTTTAGTTAAAAATAGTTAAAACATCTTACAAATGACGATCAATTTATTTTGATTGAGAAAAATATTCAGTTGTTTTTCTTCAATTTGAAGAATTATTAAAATAAAGACAACTCAGCTTAAAATAAATCTTAGAATGGCACTTTTACTAAAAATTATTCAAAATAAAAACTAGTTAAATTATCAGAAAAAAGATTCTGTATTCTTCAAAACAAAAAAACTCCTCATTGAAAATTAATGAGGAGTTTTTTAAGCTATTTAAAAATAAGTTATGGTTTTAAAACCACTCTAAATTTTGATTCGTTATTGATCATCCTATTATAAGCTTGCTTTACGTCTTCCAATTTGTATTCTTCTATCATTGGTTTTGTATTGGATAGCACGCTAAAATTGAGTGTATCTTCAGAGTCTGTCGGAATACCACTTGGCCATCCCTTGACAGATTTTCTTCCCATCAGCATTTCCATGGGATTAACTTCAACCGCTTCTGGTGTTGCTCCAACCATTAGTAATTCTCCATCGACACCCAAACCGCCAATAACTGATGTCATAGCCTTTCCGCTAGGAGCAGTTCCTAAAATAAGCCTTGCACCTCCCAACTCCTGAAGTTTTTCGGCTGCATTTTCAGATTTAGCATTTATAAAATGATGTGCTCCCAATTGTTCTGCCAGTTCTTTTTTATCATCACTGGTAGATAAAGCTACAGTTCGCATTCCCATTTTATTTGCATATTGAACGGCTAAATGTCCAAGTCCACCGATTCCCTGAATAGCCGCAAGATCGCCAGCTCTTATTCCTGAGTTTCGTAAAGCATTATACACCGTAATTCCTGCGCAAAGCAATGGAGCGGCTTCTTCTGAACTCAATTCGTCAGGAACTGCAACTAGAGCTTCTTGAGGAGCACACATGTATTCTGCGTAGCCTCCATCGTAAGAAATCCCGCTAACCTTGGCATTCTGACATGCAATAAAATCTCCTCTTCGACATTGCTCACATTCAAAACAATGACCACCATGCCATCCTACTCCTACTCTTTGATTATTTTTCCAAATATTTACATGATCGCCAACTGCTTCCACGGTACCAATAACTTCGTGTCCTGGAACTCTAGGATATTCCAACCCTGGAAAAGTTCCATCTTTTACAAAAGCATCAGAATGGCATATTCCGCATGCTTCCACTTTGATGAGCACTTCATTGGCTTTTGGCTTTGGTTTCTCTATATCTACAATATGAAACTCTCCTCCTGCTTCTTTGATCTGTGCTGCTTTCATAATTTTATTTTTATACTATTTGTAATATTTCTTTAGTCTTCAGATATATTTGAAACTTCGTCTAGAGTGACCTGTTCTAATTCTCTCTTTTCATTTCCGAAATTGTTCATGATATAATTCATCACATCTGCAACCTCTCTATCGGTAAGGCCCATAGAAGACATATTATTGTTGTAAGTTTTTCCATTAACTTCAATTTCACCATTCAAACCATATTTTACGGATTTAATACTTTCTTTCCTTTTTTCTGAAAGCCAATTAGAATCAGCTAATGGTGGATATATGTCATCAATGCCTTCTCCTTTTGCTAAGTGACATCTGATGCAAAAGTCAGAATAGATTGCATTTCCATCTTTAATACTTTGCTGAAGATCTTTTTCCTGGGTGATTGGCGTATAAATAATTGAAGTGTTATCTTCCTCAGTATTTATAAAGAAACCAAAAATTAAGAGAAGAGGTATAACGTATATTTTCATAATTAAGATTTTGGTAGCATTTTCACAACACCAATTCCTTCAACTCCTACGTAAATAAAACCATCTGGGCTTTGCTCAACACTTCTAATTCTACCGATCTTATCTAATAATTTTTCTCTTTTTTGAACACCATTATCGTTAAAAGCAACGTGCTCTAAATATTGAAATTTCAGAGAGCCTGCCAACAAATTACCTTTAAGTTCTGGATACTTATCTGAAGTGACGAACGTCATTCCGCTTGGCGCAATTGATGGTACCCAGTAATAAAATGGTTGCTCCATCCCTGCCATAGTAGTATTATCTGTGAATTCTGTTCCGTTATAATTAATGCCATAGCTTATTATTGGCCACCCATAATTTGCACCTTTCTTTATGATGTTAATTTCATCTCCACCTCTAGGTCCATGTTCATGAACCCAAATCTCTCCTGTCTCTGGATGAATTTCCATTCCTTGTGGGTTTCTATGTCCATAGGAATAGATAGCTTTTTTCGAATTTTCTAACATATAAAATGGATTGTCTTCAGGAATAGATCCATCCTCATTAAATCTATAAATTTTACCTCCATCTCTGGTAATATCTTGTGGGTTAACCTCTCTAGCTCCCCGTTCTCCGATAGACATAAATAAGTATCCATCTTTATCGAACTCTAGTCTGCTACCAAAATGTTGCCCTTTTGTAGTATTTGGTCCTGCCTTATATAATGTTTTCATATTGGAAACCTGACCATCTTTAAATTCTGCCCTGACCAGTGCCGTATGGCCACCTTCTTCATCCACCTGAGTGGAAGCATGAGTTAAGTAAATCCAAGGTTTATCTGGATATTCTGGGTGAATTTTTACGTCCAAAAGTCCTCCCTGTCCACGATTGTAAACATTGGGGACATCTGCAACTTTAGAAGTGTTTCCGTTTTTGTGATAAAATAACTGCCCATCTTTAGAAGTTACTAAAAAGCTGCCATCTTTAAAGAAATCCATACCCCAAGCGATATCAATGTTATCGATAATCACTTCGTGGGAGTAATCGTTTTCTAAAGTTTCTATTGTAGTGTCTTCTTGTGCACAGGCTAAAAAACCAACACAAAAGAGTAATAAAGAAAATGCTTTGATATTCATGATTTTAGAATTGTTACTAATTTCTAAAATCAATTTAGAACATTGGCTTAATTATGAAAAATTTATTTCTTATTTTCTAATTTTTCAATTTTAGCGTTGAGCTCACGTATTGTATTTTCTTGATCATCGATAATTCTTTTACTATTGAAGTATAAAAAAACTGCAATCAGCGCACTTAGAACGAACAGGTATAGATATAAATTTTTTGCCATTAGACTTTAATTTGTAGATTATCGTATGCTAAAAATATTCCTTCCGGAAGTTCTTTCTGGACCTCTTCGTGAAATCCCATGTGATGGCTTATATGTGTGAAATAAGCTTTTTCTGGTTTAAGATAATTAACCAAATCTATGGCTTGTTCTAAATTAAGGTGAGATCTATGCTCCTCCTTCCTTAAAGCATTCAGGACTAAAGTTTTTACACCTTTAAGTTTGTCTAATTCCTTATCCGGAATAACTTTAGCATCGGTGACGTATGCAAAGTCACCTATTCTAAACCCGTATACCTGAAGTTCTGGATGATAAACGTTCATTGGTATAACCTCTTTATTTCCAATTGTAAAAGGAGAGTCATCTATGATATTTACATCCATAGTAGGAGCTCCAGGATATTTGTTTTCAGTTTCAAACACATAAGCAAATCTATGCTTAAGGTTTTTTAGAACCCTTTTGTGACAGTATATAGAAATATTGCCTTGTCTAAAATAGAAAGGTCGCACGTCGTCGAGACCGATCATATGGTCATTGTGTTCGTGCGTATACAAAATGCCATCTATTTTTTTAACCTCATTGGTTATCATTTGCTGTCTAAAATCCGGGCCGCAATCTATTACATAAGAATAATTATCCCACTCCAGAAGGACAGATACCCTCAATCTTTTATCTTTTGGATCTTTGCTTAAACATACCGGATGTTCACTACCTATAATTGGAACACCTTGGGATGTGCCTGTACCTAAGAAAGTTATCTTCAAAACGTTATTTTTGATACAAAACTATAGTTTTTTTTTCTTAAGCTAGGAGTATTAATTACATTTGTTTAGAGTTTAAAAACTGTTTAAGACTTCATAAAATTTCTACTTATGTCAATAACTATAATGGGTGACAAAGATTTTGAAAGCGCACTTTCGATAAAAGACAAAGCCCTCAGAATCAACTTAAATGAAAACATCTATGGCACATTTGCAGAAATAGGTGCAGGACAAGAAACCGTAAGAAATTTCTTTAGAGCTGGAGGTTCATCTGGTACCATCGCCAAGACCATGAGTGCTTATGATAAAGATTTTAGTGATGCCATCTATGGTATAGAAGAAGACAAACGTTATGTTACTGAAAGTAGGCTTCAAAAAATGATTAATCACGAGACCAGGCTTATTGAAGAAAGAATACAAAGAAATAAACATCCTAATAAACTCTTTTTTACTTACGCCAATACAGTAGCTACCATCGACTTTGCTAAGCGATATAAAGGTCACGGTTGGGTTGGTATTAAATATCAACTTACACCAAAATCTGAGTATAATAAAATTGTTTTGCATATTCGTTTCAAAGAGAATGACGCAAGACTTCAACAAAATACTTTAGGAGTTTTAGGAACTAACCTTATTTATGCGGCTTATTACGCACATAATAATCCGAAGCAAATTTTAAATGAACTTTACGACCATTTACATAAAGATCAAATAGAAATTGACACCATTAATTTTTCCGGACCTGTTTTTAAAGACGTTGACAATAGACTTATGAGTCTACAGTTAGTTAAAAATGGAATGACGGAAGCTGTAATGTTTTCACCAGATGGAAATAATATTCTGCCAGCCAAAGCACTTTACAAAAAAAACATCTTAGCCTTAAGAGGAAGTTTTAGGCCTGTGACTAAAGTGAATATGGATATTTTTGATACCGCTTTGGAATTATTCAAAAAAGAAAAGAAGGTAAAAGAAGAAAATATTCAACCAGTTTTTGAAATTACTCTTTCCAATTTAAGATCTGAAGGAGAAATCAACGAAGAAGATTTTATGGATAGGGCTAAATTGCTTTGCGCATTAGGTCACACAGTAATGATTTCAAACTTTCAAGAATACTACAAGCTTGTTGAATATTTTTCTAATTATACAAAAGAAAGAATGGCTCTTGCCATGGGAGTGAATAATCTCATCGATATATTTGATGAAAAATATTACCGACATCTTAGTGGAGGTATTCTAGAAGCATTTGGTAAGCTTTTCTTTAAAGACTTAAGAGTCTATTTATATCCATACAAAGATCCTAAGACAGGAAAAATAACCAACAGTGATAATCTTAAGGTTCATCCTAGAATGAAAGAATTGTACAAATTCTTCAAATATAACGGACGAGTTATAGATATAGAAAACTATGACGAAGAGATACTAGGCTATTTTTCTAGGGATATTTTACAAAAAATTTCCAACGGCGAAGAAGGATGGCAAAAAGCAGTTCCTGAAAAAACTGCAAAAATGATCGAAGAACAAGAATTGTTTCAACGAGAGTATAAAAAAACAACCGAGCAAGTCGGCTATTAATCATAAATTGAAAATTAATTATCGAAAAATCTGCTAAAATTTAGCAGATTTTTTTTTAGGTATTCTTCCAAAAGTAAGGTGTAAAAAGAATAAGCACTGTAAAAAGTTCAAGCCGGCCAATTAACATCAAAAATGAACTCCAATACTTACCAAAAACTGTAAGTGAATTGTAATTATCAACAGGACTTAAATCCCCAAATGCAGGCCCTATATTTCCCAATGATGAAGCTGAAGCACCAATCGCTGATTCGAAATCTAGGCCTGTGCCAGCAAACACGACAGCTCCGACGATAAAGGACAAAGAATATAAGATGAAAAATCCCAAAATATTGTAGACGATTTTTTGATCTACGGAATGACCCTTGTAACGAACTGGCAATACTGCATTGGGATGTAATATTCTTCTAAATTCCTGAAAGCCATTTTTTATCATAATCAAATGTCGAATGACTTTCACGCCACCAGAAGTAGATCCTGCTGACCCCCCCAAGAAAAAGAGACCAAAAAACAAAATAGTGAGTAGCGGTGTCCATAAAGTGTAATCTGCGGTTACAAAACCCGTAGTTGTTATAATGGCTAGAACTTGAAAAGCGCCATGACGAAATGCACTTTCAGCCTGACCCAAGACCATTGGATACTCTATGCTAGATAGGCTTGTATCTGCTAAAAAATAAATGGAAAATGACGTTATAATTGTAAAACCAAGAATAAAAAAGAAATACCATTTAAATTCTTCATTGTGAAGTACATTTTGAATTTTACCTTTAAAAGCATAATAACTCACCACAAAGTTAGTACCTGCCAAAAACATAAAAAAAATAATGATATATTGAATTATAGGAGAGTCATTCCAGTAAGCAAGACTAGCGTTTTTTGTCGAAAATCCTCCTGTTGACAATGTACTTAATGCATGGTTTGTAGCATCAAACCATCCCATTCCAGCAACTTTCAATAATATAGCTTCTGATACGGTGTATCCAAAATAAATAAGCCACAACCGCTTTGCAGTATCTGCTATCTTCGGCTTTACTTTATCAGCACTTGGTCCGGGAGATTCTGCTGAAAACAACTGCATACCTCCGATTCCAAATAAAGGTAGAATAGCCACTGCCAAAACAATAATTCCCATACCACCAATCCAGTGTGTAAAACTTCTCCATAGTAATATACCTTCTGGCAAAACTTCTATGTCATTTAAAATGGAAGCCCCTGTAGTCGTATAGCCAGACATGGTTTCAAAAAAACTGTTTTCAATACCAATTATTTCACCAGATATAACATACGGAAGCATACCGCTCAATACCATAAATAACCAACCAAGACTTACAATAAGATAACCTTCCTTTTGAGTAATATCTTTTTCATGATGTCTTGTAGCGAACATTGCTGAAAGGCCAACAAAAATTGAAATCAAAGCAGAAACACCAATATCCAGTGCAACCGCTTCATCAATTATCCAGCTATATACAGAAGGAATAATCATGAATCCTCCGTTGAATACGAGGAGAACTCCCATGATATGAGCTATGATTTTAAAATTCAAATTCGACACCTTAACAGAATAAATTTTCTACACTTTTGATAGATTTGGGTAATGTACATACCACAATTCTATCTCCTTCCCGTATTTTAAAGTCCCCCAATGCAATTATTCCTTTTCCATCCCGAATAACGCCACCTACTACAGCAGTCCTGGGAAAATTAATATCTACGATTTTACTGTTTGTTACTTTTGAATCTGCTTTTACAACAAATTCAAGCAGTTCTGCATTCATATTGTTAAGCTTTGTCATGGCAATAATCTCACCTTTTCTTAAGTATCTAAAAATACTATTGGCAGCCAATAATTTTTTATTTACCAGAGAGTGTATCCCGATAGAATGGCTAAGTTGAAAGTAATCCATATTTTCTACCAAGGCAATTGTTTTTCTAACTCCTTTGGAATTGGCGACCAGACAAGTGATGATATTAGTTTCAGAATCTTCTGTAACAGCAACAAAAGCATCCATTTTGCTAATATTTTCTTCTTTTAAAATTTCAACATCCCTACCATCAGCATTAATAACGAGAGCATCTGGGAGTATATTAGCTAAGTCTAAGGCTTTTTTGTGATCTTTCTCAATCACCTTTACTGAAAAATTTTCTCGACAAAGATCCTTTGCTAAAGTCCTTCCAATATTACTTCCCCCAAGAATCATAACTTTTTTGATGGATCGCTTCTCTGCACCAGTCAACTTATAAAGTTCTTCTACACCCTCTGCATCAGTGATAAAGTAAACTCTGTCGCCTCTCATAAATTCTGTATCACCACGTGGAATAATGGTGTATTGAGTTCCATAACGTTGAAGGGCAATAGGTACAAAATGTAATCCAGGGAAAATATCTGCAGCTTCCTGAACAGTATTTCCAATGAAAGGTGCTTTGGATCTTAGGGTAAGTCCCATCATCGTTAAAGCTCCATCATCAAACTTAAAGGTGTCCGTAAATGCCGATTGATTTAGAAGCATTTTTACCTCATTTGCAGCTAATGCCTCAGGAGAGATCATTTCATCTATTCCTAAAGCTTTTAGGTCAATAATATCATCGACATCTAGCAACTCTTGGTTGGAAACCCTAGCTACTGTCCTCCCCGCTCCCATTTGTTTTGCAAAAACACAGACTGAAATATTGATGGACTGACTGGAGGTAACAGCGATTAACATATCTGCATTTACAATATCTGCCTCTTTTAAAGTGCTAGGCAAAGTGGCATCTCCTAATAAAGTTTTAATGTCAAGATGCTTATTAGCGTATTCCAGCCTTTCTTCATCTAAATCAATAAGAGTAATAGCGTGTGACTCATAAGAGAATAGTTTTGCCAAATGAAATCCTACCTCTCCTGAACCTGCAATGATTATTTTCATGAGAACAAAATTAAAGTAAAAAATTAAAAAAGAAGTATTAAGAGAGGTATTATTGATAAAGTGTATTCCTAAGAAGATGTATCTTCGCGAAAAAAATTTCATGAGCAAGAATGTTAAGCCATACAAGGATTCTGAACTTGAGAAAAAAAAACAAGTTGAACAGATGTTCGACAATATTTCAGAAAATTATGATGGGCTGAATCGGGTGATTTCTTTTGGTATTGACCAGAAATGGAGAAGAAAACTCATTAACATGGTCAAAAAGACAGATCCAAAATACATTCTTGATGTAGCTACAGGAACCGGAGATCTTGCAATCGCTATGGCCGATTCTAATGCTGAAAAGATTATTGGTCTTGATATTTCAGCTGGTATGTTGCAAGTTGGGAAGAATAAAATCAATAAAAAAAACTTAGACCACCGTATAGAAATGGTCCAGGCAGACTCAGAAAACCTACCTTATTCTGATAATACCTTCGACGCCATCACTGTAGCTTTTGGAGTTAGAAATTTTGAAGATTTAGAAAAAGGGCTTTCAGAAATTTATAGGGTACTTTCACCTAATGGCATTTTTGTCATTCTAGAGACTTCTGTACCTACCAAGTTTCCGTTCAAGCAGGGCTATAAACTTTATTCTAATTATATTCTCCCTTCAATAGGAAAGTTGTTTTCAAAAGACAAGAGTGCGTATCAATATTTGAGCGAAAGTGCTTCTGTTTTCCCCTACGGAGAAAAATTCAACAATATTTTAAAGAAAATTGGGTTCACAGATGTAGAAAACCACCCACAAACCTTTGGTGTTTCAACAATATATTCTGCATCTAAAAAATAATATATGAGGCTTCTTTTTCTATTTGTTTTCCTGTTAAGCTTTAATTTTTCGAATGCTCAACTCTTCAATAAAGAAAAAGTACTTAACAAGGAGAATATTGACAAAAAACGCTGGTCCTGGGGCTATTTCTTGGGATTCAATGCTTATGATTTTCAAATCAAATACAAAGAACAGGGGGAAGATATAGAAGTAGACAAAAATCCGAGTTTCAACGTTGGATTAATAGGAAATTTAAGAATCAATGACTATTTGGATCTAAGATTGGAGCCAGGTGTTGTTTTTGCTAATAGAAGTCTTACTTTTCCAGATGATGATCCTCTTAATCCATTGCAAAATGGTCAAATAAGAGATGTTAATTCATCATATATACACATTCCTTTACTTTTAAAGTTTTCAGCAAAACGGATTAATAATTTTAAGCCGTTTATCATTGGTGGTGCTTCAGTGTCTACAAATTTATCCAGTAATGAAGATAATCCTCAGGATAATGAGGCTGGCCAGTTCAGAATGAAAACCAATAACTACTATTATGAGATTGGCTTCGGAATAGATTTTTATTTTGAGTATTTTAAATTTACACCTTCGATAAGAGGTGTTTTTGGAATGGGTAATGAATTAGTGAGAGATGACTCTGATATTGATCCTTTAACTACGAGCCCTTATACCTCAAATATTGAATCTGTAAAAACAAGAGGGATTTTTATCAACTTCCTTTTTCAATAAATCCTCTTCTCCTAAATTCGCTTAGCAATATAGATCCAGCCATGGCTACATTGAGACTCTCAGCTCCTTTGGATTGCCCGTAACTTGGGATTGATATTCGTTCATCTATATGAGATTGAATTTCAGAACTTATTCCGTTGGCTTCATTACCCAAAACTATCACTGCATTTCCACTTATTAATTGGGATTCATAAACATTGGCTCCTTCCATGTAAGCTCCATACGTGTGAGTTGAAGTAGTGGATAAGTAGGAATTCAATTCAACATAAATAATATTTACTCTTGTCAAAGAGCCCATGGTGGCTTGAACTACTTTGGGATTAAAGCAATCTACAGTATCAGGTGAACAGATCAATTGCTCAATTCCAAACCAGTCACACATCCTAATGATTGTGCCTAAATTTCCGGGGTCTCTTATCCCGTCAAGAGCAAGTGTAAGCTGCGGATGATATGAAGGTGCCTCAGGTTTTGGAATTTCAAATACCGCTAAAGCAGTTTGTGAGGTTTTAAGATTTGTGATTTTATCCAACTCCTTTTTTGAGATAATATGACTTTCTCCTTCTTCAATATGAAATATATCAGCAATTGAATATAATGCTCTAAGCTTGAATGAACTTTTTAAAAATTCTTTGATTACTTTTACACCTTCAGTAACAAAGAGACCGTGCTCTAAACGATGCTTTTTTTTGTTCAAACTTTTTATAAGTTTAATTTGATTTTTGCTGAGCATTTGAAATTATATTTTTGAAAACATCACACATTTGAATTACCAACTCACAAAACTACCATTAATTCTTTTAATACTATTCTTCTTTTCCTCTTGTGACGTCACAAGAAAACTTAAGGGTGATGAGTTTTTAATCAGTAAACAAAGCATTTCAAGTGGTGATACTCTAGTGAATAATAATGAGATCTCCAGACAACTTTCCCAGCAAGTAAATTCGAAACTTCTTGGCTTTCCTCTTAAATTACAAATCTATAATCTTGCTCAATCCAATCCAGAGAAGCGCTTTGTCAATTGGGTTGCAAAAAAGGAGAAAAGAGAAGATCGACTGGTATCATTATTATCCAGAAGACAGGTTATCCAACTTAAAAAAACATGGGTAAACATCAATGAATCCATCAAAAAAACTGGAGAACCTCCAGCGCTGTATGACGAAAATAAGACAAAAACATCTTTGCGAAGACTAGAATCATGGTATTGGAATCACGGATGGTTTAATGCAGAAGCTAATTATGAAATCAATAGAGACTCATTAACAAAAACTGTAGAAGTTGAATATAAAGTCAAACCTGGAAGCTTGTACGTTATCGATAATATTTCAGAGAATATAGAATCCCCCAAAGCAGATTCACTGTATCAACTTATAAAGAAAAACAATAAGATAAAAGTTGGTAAACCATATAATACTGAAGAGTTTAATAACGACAGGGATTATATAAGTACCTACTTTAGAAATCATGGGCTCTATCATTTTGAAAAAGAATTCATTTCTTTTTATGCGGATACGCTCGATAATAATCAAAAAATAAATCTTGAACTCAACATACAAAACCGACTAGTAGATGTAGCTGATACTGTGGCCTCTACTCCATTTAAAGTCCATAGAATAAGTGAAGTCAATGTTTTTGCAGATTATGATGGAGTTTCTACTCAGGTTGAAGATTCGGTAAGATATAAAAATGCAAATATTTATTCTTTTGGTAATTTAAAATTAAATCCAAAAGTGTTATCAGATTTTATTTTTATAAAAAAAGATAGTATTTATAGGGACATTGACAGAACAAGAACCAACAACAGAATTTCTGAAACTCGTATTTTTAAGTATCCCAATATACTTTACAAGGAAGATCCCAGAGACTCCACTGGTGTCGGCTTAATAGCAAATATTTTACTCACTCCGAAAGAAAGATTTTCCACAAACTTCAGTGTTGATTTAAGTCAAAGCAACATACAGCAATTTGGTATTGGATTCAACACTTCAGTATTATCAAGAAATATTTTTAGAGGAGCTGAAACTCTTGAACTTTCTGGAAGAGGAAATTTTGGGTCTTCAAGAGATCTAGGAAATTCAGAAGATCAATTTCTAGATATTTTGGAATATGGTGCAGATTTAAGATTAAATTTTCCAAGAATCATTTTTCCATTCTCTTCAAAATCTATTATCAAAAACACCATGTCCCCTTTCACTACTGCAAGTGTTGGTTTTAGCACTCAACAAAATATTGGATTGGATAGGAGAAACCTTAATGCGACTTTTGGCTACCGCTGGAAACCAAAGGACAGAACCTCATATCAATTTGATTTGATGAATATTCAATTTGTCAACAATTTGAATGCTGAAAATTTCTTCAATGTGTTTAGAAATTCATATTCAGAATTAAATCAGATTTCAAGAAATAATATTAGCGACGTAAACCCAGATTTTCTTTTCGAAAATCCTGAAGGCCAACTGGATTTAATAATTCCAGAGGGAACTCAGGGGTTTATAAGGGATATCCGAAATCAAGGTATAAATTTAAACAGCGAAGACCAACAGATCGCTAATTCACTTATTGAAAGAAGAGAGAGATTGACTGAAAACAATCTTATTGTCGCCTCAAATTTCACATACGATTATAGTTCTAGACGAGATATCTACGATGAAGATTTTTCTCAGTTTCGCGGAAAAATTGAATGGGCGGGGAATTTACTTTCTTTATTCGCAGATCAATTACAACTTGATGAAACAGAAGCTGGAAATTACAGGCTTTTTGGAGTTCAATACTCACAATATGTTAAAACAGAGCTCAACTTTATTAAACATTGGGATTTAGGCAACCAACAGGTAATTGCAACTCGTGCTTATGGAGGAATAGCAATACCGTATGGAAATGCTAATTCTATTCCTTTTCCGCGAAGTTTTTTTGGTGGTGGTCCTAATGATAATAGAGGCTGGAGGCCTTACGATCTAGGTCCTGGAAGTACCAATGCCGTCAACGATTTTAATGAAGCCAATTTTAAATTGTCTTTTAATGCTGAATATAGATTCAATTTGTTCGGGAATATGAATAGTGCCTTATTTATAGATGCAGGTAATATTTGGAATGTTTTCGACAATGTGGAGGACCCCGCCGCTACCTTTGATGGCTTACAAGATTTAAGCGAATTGTCTATTGCATCTGGTTTTGGTTTACGCTATGATATAGAATTCTTTGTCATCAGAATGGACTTAGGTTTTAAAACATATAATCCTGGAAATGAGGGTTCAAAATGGTTTAAAGACTACAATTTCAACAATGTGGTTTTTAACTTCGGAATCAATTATCCGTTTTAGTAGATTAATATTTCTTAAATTTACGCCTTCGAATTACTAATTAAATACAAGATTATGAGTCACAATATCAAACCAGGTGTAGCAACAGGAAAAGAAGTGCAAGCCATTTTTCAGCATGCTAAAGAAAATAATTACGCTCTCCCAGCAGTTAATGTTGTAGGATCTAATACTATAAATGCAGTTCTTGAAACAGCAGCCAAATTAAATTCACCAGTTATAATTCAATTTTCTAATGGTGGTGCTCAGTTCAATGCTGGTAAAGGTTTATCTAATGAAAACCAACTTTCCGCAATCAAAGGAGCTGCAACTGGCGCAAAACATATTCACGATTTAGCAGAAGCTTACGGAGCTACTGTTATTCTTCATACAGACCATTGTGCGAAAAAATTATTGCCCTGGATTGACGGTTTATTAGATGAAGGTGAGAAATTCTTTAAGGTTCATGGGAAGCCTCTTTACAGCTCTCACATGATCGATCTGTCCGAAGAACCTATTGAAGAAAACATTGAAATTTGTAAAACCTATCTTGAAAGAATGAAAAAGATGGGAATGACACTAGAAATTGAACTTGGTGTTACAGGTGGTGAAGAAGATGGTGTTGATAATACAGATATAGATTCTTCAAAACTGTATACTCAACCTGAAGAAGTTGCTTATGCATATGAAGAATTGAGCAAAGTTTCAGATCAGTTTACAATCGCTGCAGCCTTCGGAAATGTTCACGGAGTTTACAAACCAGGAAATGTAAAACTTACGCCGAAAATTCTTAAAAATTCACAAGAATTCGTTTCTGAAAAATTTAAAGTAGAAAATAACCACATCGATTTTGTATTTCACGGAGGAAGTGGTTCTACTGTTGAAGAAATTCAAGAAGCTATAGGTTACGGAGTTATCAAAATGAATATTGATACTGATTTACAATATGCTTTTACAGAAGGCATAAGAGATTACATGATCGGTAAAAAAGAATATGTATCTACCCAAATAGGTAATCCTGATGGAGATGGTGTTCCTAATAAAAAATATTACGACCCAAGAAAATGGTTAAGAGAAGGCGAAATTACTTTCATCACAAGATTAGAGAAAGCCTTTAAAGATCTAAATAATATCAACACATTATAATTTAGCACCTATAATTTATGGCAGCTTGGTTTAAGAGAAAGAAAAAAGGTATCCAAACAGCAACTGAGGACAAAAAAGACGTCCCAAAAGGCTTATGGTATAAATCTCCAACAGGTAAAATAATCGATGCAGAACAACTTGCAAAGAACTTTTTTGTAAGTCCTGAAGATGATTACCACGTCAGGATAGGAAGTGCAGAATATTTTGACATTCTATTCGATAACGGAAAATTTGAAGAACTGGATAGTAAGTTAAAATCTAAAGACCCTTTAAAGTTTGAAGATACTAAAAAGTATAAGGATAGATTGAAAGAGGTCGAAGAGAAAACTGGCCTTAATGACGCTATAAGAACTGGTATTGGTAAATCTAAAGGTAAAAAAGTGGTTATTGCAGCAATGGATTTCAAATTCATCGGCGGATCCATGGGGTCTGTTGTAGGCGAAAAAATTGCAAGGGCTGTAAATCATGCTATTGCTAATAAGTGCCCTTTGATCATTATTTCAAAATCTGGTGGCGCAAGGATGATGGAAGCAGCATTATCCTTAATGCAATTAGCAAAAACTTCTATAAAACTCACGCAGCTTGCAAAAGCAAAGTTACCTTACATATCGTTATGTACAGATCCTACAACAGGAGGTACAACAGCTTCTTTTGCAATGCTTGGAGATATTAACATATCAGAACCAGGTGCCTTGATAGGCTTTGCTGGTCCAAGAGTAGTGAAAGATACGACTGGAAAAGATTTGCCTGATGGGTTTCAATCTTCAGAATTTCTAAAAGAACATGGATTTTTAGATTTTATCTCTCACAGAAAGGAGCTCAAGCATAAAATCAATCTTTATATTGATCTTATTATGAATGAGCCGGTAAGAGCGTAATTTTTTGAGAATTGATATTCTATTTAATTTTAAAAAGCTATTTTTGCGCGATCGAATAGAAAATCTATTCTAGCATAAAAATTATTGAAATAATATTGGCATGTACTTAACACTAGAAGAAAAGGGCAAATTATTTGCTAAACATGGTAAGAACGAGAAAGACTCTGGTTCTGCAGAAGGACAGATTGCATTAATGACTCAAAGAATTGAGCACATTTCTCAACACCTTAAAACAAATAGAAAAGATTATAATTCTGAAAGATCTTTGGTTAAATTGGTTGGTAAAAGAAGAAATCTTCTTGACTACCTCATGAAGAAAGACATTATGAGGTACAGAGCAATTGTAAAAGAATTAGGATTAAGAAAATAAAATTAAAGGGGCAATTTTGCCCCTTTTTTAGTTTAAAAGCGTTCCTTAGAACGACTTCCATTGGTTTATACG